>Ga0209292_1003757_pt1 | contig 16514 bp, 18 predicted proteins | sample GOMGulsemesocosm_2_FD_184634 | JGI IMG/M metagenome (GOLD analysis project Ga0209292, IMG submission 184634) | Methane-oxidizing microbial communities from mesocosms in the Gulf of Mexico - GOM9C Gulf of Mexico (SPAdes) (version 2) | ecosystem: Environmental > Aquatic > Marine > Cold seeps... | reverse complement strand
GATCAATTTAGAATGATCAAACGGATCCTAAAAAGCCTAAATTTGGATGATAAAACCTATCCACCGCGTCAGGTGCAATCGTATATCAACGGTAATAAAGACGAAGGCTTGCGTCCGAAACACATCGAGACTTACGGCGATCCTTACGAAACACAATTACGTACTCTATATCAGACCTATCAAGAAGCCTGTGACCGCTCTGGCTTAGTCGATTTTGCGGAGTTGCTACTGCGTGCTCATGAATTATGGCTTCATAATCCACAAGTGCTGGCGCATTATCAGCGCCGCTTTACCAATATCTTGGTCGACGAGTTTCAAGATACCAACAACATCCAATACGCTTGGGTAAAAATGCTCGCGGGCCCAAATAACAATCTAATGATTGTGGGTGATGACGACCAATCTATCTATGGCTGGCGTGGCGCTCAAGTTGAAAACTTGCAGCGTTTCTTAACGGATTATCCGGCGGCTCGCACCATTAAGCTCGAACAAAATTATCGCTCAACCGAAACAATCCTAGAAGCAGCCAACGCCGTGATTGCAAATAATAGTGCGCGTCTGGGTAAGAAGCTATGGACTGAAGGCAACAAAGGCGATCCAATCTCGTTGTATGCCGCCTTCAATGAACTCGATGAAGCACAGTATATTAGTAACAAGATTAAAGAGTGGCAAGATCAGGGCGGTAACCTTGAAGAAGTCGCAATTCTGTATCGCTCGAACGCCCAATCACGAATGATTGAAGAAGCCTTATTGTCAAAGCAACTGCCTTATCGCATCTACGGTGGCCTGCGGTTCTATGATCGTTTAGAAATTAAAGATACCTTAGGTTATTTACGCCTGATGGCCAATCGCGATGATGACGCTGCATTCGAGCGTGTGGTTAACACACCCGCGCGTGGTATCGGCACGACAACATTAGAGAAACTGCGCCAAAATGCCCGCCAAGAAGGAATGACCTTGTGGCAAGTGAGTAAACTCCTTATTCGCGACAAGATCCTCACCGGCCGAGCTGCCAATGCGATCAATGGTTTTATTAAACTGATTAACCAGCTAGAAGACGACAGTGTAGAAATGAACCTGCGTAACATGGCCGATTTTGTGATTAATCACACCGGATTAAAGACCATGTATCTGGCTGAAAAAGGCGATCGCGCGCAAGACCGAATTGAGAATTTAGATCAGCTATTAACGGCCCTTGGTGATTTCATCATTCCTGAAGAAATTGAAGAGATGACGGAGCTCAGTGCTTTCTTGTCTCATGCTGCACTTGAAGCGGGCGAATCGCAAGCGGACGAATACGACGATGCTGTACAGTTAATGACGATGCATAGCTCCAAAGGTCTGGAGTTCCCGATGGTATTTATCGCTGGGGTTGAAGAAGGCATGTTCCCAAGTACTCGCACCATGGAAGAGCCGGATAAAATGGAAGAAGAACGTCGTCTTGCCTATGTTGGTATTACTCGTGCGATGAATAAGCTAGTGATCACTTACGCTGAGTCACGCCGTTTATATGGCCAACAGAAGTTTCATAAGCCGTCACGCTTTATTCGCGAAATTCCGGCTGAGTTAGTTGAACAAATTAGGCTAACCGCCCAAGTTTCTCGTCCAACCCAGTACAATAGTGTTAATCAAAAAAGCAGTGAGCAGTTTAATGAAACAGGGCTAACCTTGGGTCAACGCGTGATGCATAGCAAGTTTGGCGAAGGCACCATCATTAATTACGAAGGCAGCGGCGCACAATCACGGGTAGAGGTTGGTTTTGATGACATCGGCAGTAAATGGTTAGTGGTCGCTTACGCACGTTTAGAAGCAATATAGCATTGATTCAGGCCAATAGAACATGGCGTTATTGTCGTCAACATTGGCTGAAGATAGCCTTGTGGTTATTGGTCATATTACCACTAGCGCCATTCGTTATTGGCTCAGCTGTGTTGCTAGTTTACATGGTGTGGCCGATTGATTATCACAAACTGCCCACTCAACTTGAAATAATTCCTGCTAAGCCAGTGGTTATCATCGCTCATGGCCTTAATAGCTCACCGCCACAATGGAGCGATGAGCTAAAGCGCAATATCGAGCAGGCCAATCCACAGCACCAAGTATTCGCGATTGATTGGCGTCCCTACTCCGCGAACACCTTGCGTTGTTCGGTTGATGGTAAACGTATCGGCCGTCAGCTCGCCTCGCATTTCATTGACAAACAAATTCCCAGTGTTGAACTCATTGGTCATAGTTGTGGTTCCTTTGTTATCTTAGGGATCTGTGAAGCACTGCGCGAGCAGCAACAACCGATGACAATACACAGTACTTATCTTGATCCTGTGAGTGTTTATGGCGGCATGTGGTCGAATTATGGTATTAGCCATTTTGGCCAATGTGCCGACTTTAGCGATGCGTACATCGATACTCGTGATGGTGTGCCGGGCAGTGATCAGGCGCTAGAATACGCTTACACCTTTGATGTATCAGCGCTGGCTAAACCCGCTCAATACTCGGGTTCACCACATCAATGGCCTATTTTCTATTTTCAGCAGCGTGTACGCGAACAACAAGTGATGACAAAGCAACATCGACAACATATCATTAATTATTATTCAAAAAATACGCTAATTCAGCCTAGCCACGATTAGGAAAAATATGTCTTTAGAACCAATTCTTTATAGTTTTAGGCGTTGTCCTTATGCAATGCGGGCGCGCATGGCGCTTATCCTCAATAATATCAGTGTCGAACTACGAGAAGTTGTGCTTAAAGATAAACCAGCCCAATTGCTCGCTTGTTCTCCTAAAGCGACTGTTCCGGTGTTAGTTATCGCTGACGATTTTATTATTGAAGAAAGTCGTGAAATCATTGATTGGTCAGTCCAACAAGCGGATACACCGATGTTTGACTTACCGTGCCAAGCGCAGCGTGAATTAGTTGAGTGCAATGATAATGAATTTAAGGGGAATTTAGATCGTTATAAATATTTTGATCGTTTCCCGGAGCAACCTCAGGAGCATTACCGCCAGCAGGCAACTCATTTCCTAGCGCAATTAGAGCAACGTTTAATCCACACACCTTATCTGTTTGGCGAGGAGATATGCTACGCTGATGTTGCTATTTTTCCGTTCATTCGACAATTTGCCAATGTAGAGAATGGTTGGTTAGCTAATTCTGTGTATCACAACGTTTTTGCTTGGCTTGAGCGGTTAATTAACACCGCTGCGTTTACCACGGTAATGTATCGCTTTTGCCAGTGGCAAGACGGTAACGATGTTGTCAGGTTTCCACCAGCACTAGAGGGTTATTTAACCTGAGCTAGGCTTAAGCTATTTGAGCGCTTCTCTGCGTTGTTTTAACTCAAAATAGCCAGCTATTTATGAGAAAAAACGCCTTGATAGTCACTAAAATTTCGTCACTGGAATAAACTTTGGCGATATTTAATTATTTCAACGGGTTATAAAACCCATTAAACCGAGTTCAGGTTAATTATTATGTTATGCATTGGTCATCGTGGCGCACGCGGGTTAAGCCCTGAGAATACATTAGACTCAATTGAACTTGCGATAGTACAAGGTGCTAACGCCATTGAAATTGATGTTAGAGAACATAGTGCTGAGGTGATTGTATTTCACGATGATCGCGTTGACCGTACCACCAATGGTCAAGGAGAGTTAACGGAGTTCAGTTTTGAGCAGTTACGCCAACTCGACGCCGGTAACGGTCAACAAATACCAACATTGTCCGAAGTAATAGCGTGTATCGATCGCCGCGTGCCACTTAATGTCGAGTTAAAAGACCAAGCCTCGGCGAGCTTAACACTCGTCACCATTGAAGAGTTTGTAGCGAAGGGTTGGCGTTATGAAGATTTTGTGGTGTCTAGCTTCTTTCATCCGCTGCTGCAAAAAATCAAAGCCAAGCAACCGCTAATTCCTATTGGCGCATTAAGCGCTGGAGTGATGGTTGATCATGCCCTCTTCGCCCAGCAGCTAGAAGCAGTATCACTAAATTTATGCTACGACTCCATCAACCAAGCCATCATTGATGACACCCACCAGCGTGGCTTAAAAGTCTATGTCTATACCGTTAATGAGGTACATGAATTTGAAAAGCTACATGCAATGGCAGTCGATGGCGTTTTCACCGACTACCCACAACGCCTAATTCAATGGCTGGCTAAATAGCCTGAAGTCGACATGTAAGTTAAGGAGAGATAGCAACAGTTGAAGCGCGGCTATCCCCGCCATTTATCGCCTTAAATTTTAAATTGACCAATGAAAAAATCAGGGATGATTTTTTAGTATTTGCCGCAGGGACGCGGATCAAATACGGTATTGAACAGTCAATTTATCATTTAAGATCAGCGGTAAATAATCGGGTCGCCTTTGCAAATAACATCCCTGTCATTTGTCCTTCGGACCAGCTAAAGCTGTCTTAAATTTTTAATCTTTTGGATACTTTTTCTTTAAGACGCACAAATTGGTCTGGAACCAATTTGAACAGCCGCAGGCTGGCCCGTAGGGTGAAATATATGGATATATTTCATAAAGAAAAGTATCTGGTGTGCGTGCGCTATCATCCATTAAAACGAAGGATTTGATAAGCACATCAAAAAATACTCGAAAGTTTGAATTTCTCTCTTAACTGACCTTCATTAGAGCTCGCTTAAGCACTTTTAGCCAATAACCTTTTTACGCCGGCTAAAGCGGTAGCCATCGACACTATAAACAATCAGCGCGAGCCAAATAAATCCGAAGGTCATCGCTTTGTGGGAAGCGAGTTGCTCATCGAAGATAAACACCGCCATCAATAACATTAAACTTGGCCCAATGTATTGAACAAAGCCTAACGTCGATAACGGAATGCGAATCGCAGCGGCTGCAAACGCCAGCAGCGGTAGCGTGGTAACTACGCCTGAAGCGACCAACAGCAACGCTGAAGATATCCCCGCATTCATAAAGTTGTGAAGCGAGCTGCTATCGATAAAGAACAGATAACCTAAGGCGATAGGCAATAGAATAAGCGTTTCAACAAACAGTCCACTCATTGCATCCACTTGAATTTTCTTGCGTAACAAACCATACAGCCCAAATGACACCGCCAGTGCAAGCGACAACCAAGGGATCGAGCCATAAATAACTAATTCAATTAATACTGCAACAACAGCTAACCCGACGGCCACCCACTGTAGCGGTCGCAACCGTTCACTTAAAAATACCGTGCCCAGCAAAACATTAAATATTGGATTAATATAATAACCAAGCGATGCATCAAGCATATGACCGTTGGTCACTGCCCAGATGAAGATAAGCCAATTAAAGGCGATAAGAAGTGAAGTGACCGCTAACAAACTTAGCTTAGTTGGCTGTTTAAATACTACTCGCAATTGAGTGAATCGCGCGGTAAAGAACAAAATAGCTAAGATAAACATGAATGACCACACCACGCGATGCAGCACAATATCGAGCGGCGCGATACCATCGAGCGCCTTAAAATACAGCGGCGCAATGCCCCACATTACGTAGGCACTAACCGCGTAAATTAACCCTTGCTTATAGTCTTTGGTCTCTGTCATTAGCTGGCTTATCTGATAATTAAGGCAACATTTTAAAGTGTAAATTAGGCTATTACTATCTAAATTCGTTAAATGACACGCAAAAAAAAGCACCTCCAAAAGTGGGGTGCTAAAAATGTAAAACTACAAGGAAACACGAGAGATAAGCTCAATGTTAATAGATAAGAGCGGCCAAATTCAATTTAGTTCAAAATATATTTGAGATTATTTATTTTTGTTATAAAAAAACATTTAATTGGGTTTAGAAAGCCCCCGCCATCAAGTACACTAAAGAGAATTTTTTTAGTGAGATTAATGTCATGAGCAGCAACGAAAACCAAACCACCCATTTTGGCTATGAACAAGTAGACGTAAATGATAAAGCAACAAAGGTTGCTGAGGTGTTCCATTCGGTCGCTGCTAAATATGACATTATGAATGATCTTATGTCGTTTGGCGTACATCGCCTGTGGAAACGATTTGCGATTGATTGCTCTGGCGTTCGTCCAGGACAGAAAGTGCTAGATCTTGCTGGCGGTACCGGAGATTTAACCGCTAAGTTCTCACGTATTGTCGGCAAAGAAGGCCAAGTGGTGCTCGCCGACATTAATGACTCAATGTTAAAAGTGGGTCGCGATAAATTACGAGATTTAGGCGTGGTGTCTAACGTGTCTTATGTCCAAGCTAATGCGCAAGCGCTGCCGTTCCCTGAGAACACCTTCGATTTAATTACCATTGCCTTTGGTCTGCGTAATGTTACCGATAAAGACGAAGCACTGCGCTCGATGTATCGCGTACTTAAGCCGGGTGGCCGTCTGTTAGTGTTGGAATTTTCAAAACCTAGTAACGAAATGTTATCAAAGGCATATGACTTATACAGCTTCAATCTGTTACCGACCATGGGCAAGATGATTGCTAACGACAGCGAGAGTTATAAATACTTAGCAGAATCTATTCGTATGCATCCAGACCAAGACACCTTAAAAGGAATGATGGACAATGCGGGCTTTGATCAAACACAATATTACAATTTAACGGGTGGTATTGTTGCCTTACATCGCGGCTACAAATATTAGGAACTAAGATGCCTTTTTCAAGCCTCGTGGGTGCCACAATCGAAACCACCCTCAATAAGTTGTTGGTGTTAAGCTCAAATAGCGATAGTGCACTGGATGCGCTATCGGGAAAAACCGTTCATATAAAACTCAATGAATACAAAGAGCCGTTGTATTTTTATATCGCCAACCGCCGTATTGAGGTGTTTGGTCAATATGAGGGTAATATCAGCGTTAGTTTAACGCTCGGGTTAGATACACTGATTGCACTTAAAAATAAACACAGCATTAGCGACCTAATCAAAAGTGACCAACTGATCATCGATGGCGACATCAAGGTGCTGCAGCAATTTTCCGACCTTATTACCGAACTCGATATCGATTGGACTGAACATCTATCAGCGTATACTGGCGATGTATTAGCACACCGCATCGCAGGACAAGCAAATAAAGCCTCAAACCTCATCAAGCAACAAAGCACTAATGCTAAGCACGCTATTGCGGACTACCTCAAACACGAGGCAAAGCTCGCGGTGAGTCCATTAGAATACGTCCATTTTTGTGACCAAGTTGAGTCAGTATCGCAGCAAGTAGAAAAGTTAGCGCAACGCATTAGCCAGCTAGAGAAATCGTCATGAAATTTAGCCACCTTCGCCGTTTTTACCACCTCAACAAAGTCTTTCTTCAACATGGATTAGACGAGTTGATCCCGTGGCAACGTCTACCGTTTGCGCTAAAATTGGGTCGCTATTGTTTTTTCTGGCTGCACAATTGTCATAAAGATAAACCTCAAGCCACGAGATTACGACTCTGTCTCGAACAGCTAGGGCCTGTATATGTTAAGTTTGGCCAGATGTTATCGACTAGGCGTGATTTACTCAGTGCCGATATCGCCGATGAATTGGCACAGTTACAAGATAATGTACCGGCGTTTCCGAGCGCCCAAGCGATCCAATTAATTAGCGACAACTTGCAATGCCCAATTGAAGACGTGTTTAGTGATTTTGATCCTGAGCCGTTGGCTAGTGCGTCAATAGCCCAAGTGCACACGGCCACACTAAAACACAATAACAAAGAAATTGTGATCAAGGTAATTAGGCCCAACATTGAGAAGGTAATTCTCAGTGATACCGATCTCATGGCGGCTTTCGCGAGGTTACTCACTAAGGCGCTACCTGAGTTTAGTGAGCGTCTACGACCCGTTGAAGTGGTGGAAGAATACAAACGCACTATCCTCAATGAGTTGAACATGAAAATTGAGGCGGCGAACACCGTTATTCTACGGAATAACTTCTTGAATTCAGAATCACTCTACGTTCCAGAAATATTTCAAGAGCATTGCTACGGCAACATGTTAGTCATGGAGCGAATTTACGGTATTCCAGTTGGTAATATCGATGAACTAAAAGCCCAAGGCACTAATTTACAATTACTCGCCGAACGTGGTGTTGAAGTGTTTTTCACCCAAGTATTCCGTGACAGTTTCTTTCATGCGGATATGCATCCAGGTAATGTATTTGTCTCTCGCGAGGAGCCTGACAACCCTAAATACATCGGTATTGATTGCGGTATTATCGGCACTTTAAATAAAGATGATCAGCGTTATTTGGCCGAAAATTTCGTGGCCTTTTTCAATGAGGATTACCGCAAAGTAGCGACGCTACACGTCGACTCCGGCTGGGTGCCACAAGATACCAACATTGAAGAGTTTGAGCTGGCGATTCGTCGGGTACTCGAACCGATATTTGCAAAGCCGTTATCCGAAATATCCTTCGGCCATGTATTGATCAGCCTATTTGAAACCGCACGTCAGTTTAATATGCAGGTACAACCACAACTAGTGTTGCTAGAGAAAACCTTATTGTATGTTGAAGGGCTTGGTCGTCAACTGTACCCTGAACTTGATCTGTGGAAAACAGCGAAACCCTATTTAGAAAACTGGCTGAAGGAACAAATGGGCCCGCAAGCGTTCTATAAGGGTATTAAGAACAATGCACCCTATTGGGTAGAGAAAATGCCTGAGTTGCCAAATTTAGTGTACGACCACCTAAAACAGCAACCAAGACATCAAGCAAAACTGGATAAAAACCAGCAAGTTCAATTAGAAAATCAGCGCGCAGGACAAAAAAGCCAGTTTTGGTTAGTGATAGGTAGCACTTTATTGATTTGTGCCACCCTGCTCTATCAATCAAACAGCGTATCATGGCCTGCGATTAGCGCTGGCATCATCGGCGCTGCTGCATGGTTGCTTGCATTAAGGCATCAGCGTTAGAATGTACTATAATAAATAGACTAATATTTGGAGAAATTATGGGAAATATCGGAATTTGGCAACTGGCTATTGTTGCGGTAATTATTGTTTTATTGTTTGGCACCAAAAAACTTCGTAACTTAGGTAGCGATCTTGGTTCGTCTGTAAAAGGGTTTAAGAAAGCAATGAACCCTGAGCAAGAAGAAAAAAAATCGTTAGACAGCAAAGAACAAAGTGACGAGACCAACGAAACAGTACAAACCAAAGAAAAAGATCAGGCATAATTAACGATGCCGACGATTGGATTTTGGGAACTTATCGTGATTGGTGTGCTCGGACTTATTGTCCTAGGACCCGAGCGTTTACCTGTGGCAGTAAGAACCGTATCAGGCTGGATTCGCACAGCGCGGCGGATGGCAAATAATGTCAAAGAAGAGCTCGCGCAAGAGCTTGAAATAGAAAAGCTTCATAGCGATCTTAAGAAAGCAGAAAGCATATCCAGTGACCTTAACAGCGACGCGATTCCTCAAGAATTGCGAGAATCAGTTAAATCACTGCAAGAAGCGGCTGCCGATGTTACTCGTCCGTATGAAGATGTAGCATCGTCACAATCAGAGCCACCAACACAAGATAAACAATAATTATGTCATCATCTCAACAACCCTTGATTAGTCATCTAATGGAATTGCGCAATGGCTTGCTCAAGGCGATTTTAAGCATTCTAATTATCTTTGCCTGTCTGGTCTACTTTGCGAATGACATCTATGCGTATATTTCGGCACCATTAAATGCGCATTTGCCCGCAGGTACTTCGATGATTGCCACCGGCGTGACGTCTTCATTTTTTGCGCCGTTTAAGCTGACCATGATGTTGTCATTCTTTCTTGCCATTCCTTTCGTGCTCCATCAAGTATGGGGCTTTATCGCTCCGGCATTGTATAAACATGAAAAACGTCTGGTGATGCCGATGTTATTATCAAGTACTATCCTATTTTATGCGGGCATCGCCTTCGCCTATTACGTGGTATTTCCCGTGGTGTTTGGTTTCTTTACCAGTGTTGCCCCCGAAGGCGTTACCATTGCTACCGATATAGAGAGTTATCTCGACTTTGTTCTTAAACTCTTTTTTGCGTTTGGGCTCGCTTTTGAAATCCCAATCGCGGTAGTACTTATGTGTTGGGCTGGTATTACTACTCCCGCTAAACTTCGAGAGAAACGTCCTTATGTGGTCGTTGGAGCTTTTGTTGTTGGCATGCTTTTAACACCGCCTGATATCATCTCTCAATCGATGCTGGCACTCCCAATGTTAATCCTATTTGAATGCGGCATCTTGGTTGCGTCAATGTATAAACCTAAAACCGATGAGGAAATAGAAAATGAATCGCCTACTCAATCTTAGCTATCTGAGCATTATTATTGCTATTGTTGCTATTAGCCCGGCTAATGCGTCAACATTACAACAAGACTTAGAAAGCTGCGGCGCACTTAAAGACAACAGCAAGCGATTAGACTGTTTTGACTTACTGGTTAAGAAGCCGCAACCAAAGATCGTGGTAATTGAAGAAAAAGAACTGTTTGGTTTTGAATCAAAACAAAGCTTATTAACACCAGAAGAACTGCTCGTTACCGTCGTAAAAGTTAAGAAAGGAGTGCGTGGTAAATTAACATTTACCTTAGCTAACGGCCAAGTTTGGAAGCAAAGTAACAACGAACGATTCAAATTAAAAGCCGACGCTCAGGTTTATATAAAAAAAGCGGCGCTTGGATCATTCTTCCTTGGTCAGGTAGATCGTAATAAAAGAACTCGGATTAAAAGAATCAAGTGAGTAACACTCCATTAATTGATATTGCAGTTAATCTAAGTGGCGGTCCGCTAGAACATAAGGTTGCCGAGCTTTTGCAAGATGCCGCCGCCGTCAATGTAACAAAGATCATCGCATTAGGTTGTAGTGAGCGTGGCAGTGACGTTGCGCTTGCTCACGCAAAAGCTTTCCCAGGACAGGTGTTTTCCACCGCAGGGATACACCCGCACGACGCTAAGACGTTTAATCATCAGTCCATCGCGCACCTCACAAGCTTAGCGTCGCAACCGGAAGTTGTTGCACTAGGAGAGTGTGGTTTAGATTTTAATCGCGACTTCTCCCCACGCCCACAACAAGTTGATGCCTTCGAAGCACAATTGGCGCTGGCAGCTGAATTAGGCATGCCTGTCGTCATGCATCAGCGTGACGCCCATGATACGTTTATTGAGATTTTAGCTAAATACCGGCCACAACTCACTAGCGCGGTTGTTCATTGCTTTACCAGTGATAAAATGCAATTGATGGATTACCTCGATTTAGATTTACACATTGGTGTTACAGGCTGGATCTGTGACGAACGCCGCGGTCAATCGCTACGTGAAGCCATTCGCTACATACCCGATGATCGCCTAATGCTAGAGACTGATTCGCCGTACCTATTACCGCGTGATTTGAAGCCTAAACCTAAATCACGTAATAATCGTCCAGCAAACCTGCGACATATAGCACAAGTTGTTGCCGATGTTCGTCAACAACCTCTTGAACAATTGTTAAATAACTGTTTGAATACCACCCATAAATTTTTCAATCTGATTACTTAACTGGATAAAAAATGCCATTAATTCGAGCGTTCCTATTAATATTCACTCTAGTAGCATCCTTTACCGCCGCTACTCAGTCAGTGAATCGCGTTCAAATTACTCCGCAATCGCATAAAATCGAATATTTTAGTCAGCAAGATCGTGAATACTTCATTGATTACGTTGCCAAACTTGATGATCAACAATGGCTCACGGCCGACCACGCATTATCATTTGGGCTTATTGCTAAAAGCTATTGGGTTCGGCTCACGATAAACAATCCAACCACCATCGATCATCAATGGTATTTAGAGTCTTCCAATCCATTAATTGACCAACTCGAAGTCTATATTAGAACGTCTAACGGCTTTAAAAAATATCAAGCGGGCGACACATTAGACACGGCACTACGCTCAACGCCAACTCGAGCTTTTCTATACCCACTGCCGCCCGATCAACCACAGACAACGCTGTACTTAAAATATACGGCGCTAGCAGCATCGTCGATGCCGCTAGCATTAATTAGTAGTCAACAAGCGCTTAGTGACGCTGCCTCTGATGCCTTTAGCTATGGCATCCTATTCTCCTTGCTGACGATAATTATCGTCGGTAGCGTATTCACATTCTTCCTGGTCAACAATATCGCACTGCTCTATTTTGCAGCGTACACCGCAACTTGCTTTATCCTGATGACCATCGTTGAGGGTTACGCTAGCCTTGCACTATGGCCTAATGCACCGTGGTTACAAAACTTATTGTCACCTTCGCTCAGTGTTTTCTGTGTGTGGCTATTGACTGTATTTAGCAGCGATGTCTTAAATTTTAAGCAGCGACTATCGTCATTGCAATTTAAACTGTTCCGCGCGTTTAGTCGGATTCAAATTGTTAGCTGCGGTATTCTACTAGTGCTCCCTCTATTTATGTCGGCGCTAGCAGCGGTAATAATCCTTAGCCTAAGCTTATTATTCCTTGCTGTTACGATTGTGATACTCATCCTAACAAAGCATCAAGTCAGCCTGTTATATCGAATTAGCGGTATTGCGTTTGTTACGGCTATATCCATCAAGATATTGTTTTTACTCGGCGTCGGTGCTCAGCATGAGATCCCAGAACTGACCCGTTTTTTTCTCGGTCTGCACCTTACTCTTATCGCAATTGCGCTAATTAAACAGGCTTATGACGATTATCTGCTGACCGGGCAACATCAACAAGACAAGCTACGTAAAATGGAAGAAGACGCTTCACGCGAACTATCACACCTTCAAGAGCAGCAAGAAGAACAACAGACTCTTGAAGCATTGGTTGACGAACGAACATTCGAGCTCAATGTCACCTTACGAGAATTACAAGAAACCAATCGTCGGCTCGAAGAACAATCGACTAACGATGCACTCACCGGTGCTAAAAATAGAAAATTCTTCGATCAGCGAGTTGTCGCTGAATATCGCTTAAGCCGTCGCCAACACACACCATTATCACTGTTAATGCTCGATATCGATTTTTTCAAGAAAGTAAACGACAATCATGGTCACCTGATGGGGGACAAAGTCCTCGTTTCATTCGCTAAAAAGGCGATGTCTTTACTGCGTAGGCCCAATGATTATGTCTGCCGCTACGGTGGTGAGGAATTCGCAGTTTTACTCTCAAGCACCGATCATAAAGGGGCATTGAAAGTCGCTGAACTCATTCGATCCAAACTCGAACAACACAGCGTAATCTATGATGGCGTCGAAATTAATGTCACCGTTAGTATTGGTGTTTCAACGTTAATTATCGATGACCACACGCCAGCAGACGAATTATTTAGCCAAGCTGATAAAGCACTTTATCAGGCGAAAGAGCATGGCCGAAATCAAGTATCCAGCGCCTTAAAGGCAGCAGAATAACCAAGAGAACTGACATGAATATTGTATCAAAGGCATACCCTAATGCCCGTATGCGCCGCTTGAGAAAACACGATTTCAGCCGCCGTTTAATGGCCGAAAATACCCTGACCGTTGACGACCTAATCTATCCGATGTTTGTCGTTGAAGGGAAAAATCGTCGTGAAGCCGTTGAGTCTATGCCGGGGGTATCTCGTGTATCAATAGACTTATTAGTAAAAGAGGCTATCGAGCTCGTCGAGTTAGGCGTGCCCGCAATCGCATTATTCCCCGTGACACCTACAGCATTAAAATCTCTTGATGCCCATGAAGCATACAATCCCCAAGGATTGGCACAAAAAGCGGTGAGAGCAGTAAAAGAAGCGTGTCCTGAACTTGGCGTGATCACCGACATTGCACTCGATCCGTTTACCACCCACGGCCAAGACGGTATCATCGACGAGCAATCTTATGTACTCAACGACGTCACGACTGAAATATTGATCAAGCAGGCGTTGTCTCATGCCGACGCTGGTGCCGACATGGTTGCACCATCAGATATGATGGATGGCCGGATTGGCGCAATCCGCGAAGCTCTGGAGGCAGCAGGCCACGTAAATACCCAAATAATGGCGTATTCAGCAAAATACGCTAGTGCCTATTACGGGCCATTTAGAGACGCAGTTGGCTCTGCTAGCAACCTCAAAGGTGCTAACAAGAAGAACTATCAGATGGATCCGGCTAATAGCGACGAAGCGATGCATGAGATTGCACTCGATATTGCAGAAGGTGCCGACACTGTGATGGTCAAACCTGGCATGCCATATCTCGATATTGTGCGCCGCGTAAAGACAGAGTTTGGTGTGCCAACATTCGCCTATCAAGTCAGTGGCGAATATGCGATGCATAAGGCTGCCGTTCAAAATGGCTGGCTTGATGAGCGCAGCGTCGTCCTAGAATCTCTAATGTGCTTTAAGCGTGCCGGCGCCGATGGCATCTTAACTTACTACGCCAAAGACGTCGCTAAATGGTTAAAAGAGGGCTAATAGCGGAATCTAAAATATGAGTCAGCCATTGTCGCTGACTCTCTATTTTTTAGATTCTCCCATATCCATGTAAAACGCATTGAGCTTGTTGCCATCGAGGTCTCTGAAGTAGCCAGCGTAAAAACCAGACAACTCACCACGAAGTCCCGGTTTACCTTCACAGGTCGCACCGAGGGAAATCGCTTTTTGATAGAATGCATCAACCGCGTCACTCGAAGGCATCTCAAGCGCAATCATCACACCATTACCAACAGTGGCGGTGTTACCATCAAAGGGTTTTGTAATCGACAAACCGGGTTCCCCAGGGCCTGTAGACCATGCGATGAAACTATCCATATCTAAAAATCGTCCAGCACCGATTGTGCCAAGCAATTGATCATAAAATGCAGCACCACGTGCTAGATCATTAGTGCCTAAAGTTACATATCCAATCATGATTAATACCATATATCTATTAGTGGAGACCTAATTTAGCACAAAATTTAGACATAAAAAAAACCCGGCCTAAGCCGGGTTTTTTAAGTCAGTTTAGTGTTACCACTAAACTTGAAGAAACTAATCTTCTGAAGACTCTTCTTCTTGTGTAGCAACTGGACGACCAACTAACTCAATGTAACACATTGGAGCGTTGTCACCAGTACGGAAGCCGCACTTAAGAATACGAGTATAACCGCCTGGGCGATCTTCATAACGTTTACCTAAATCGGTGAACAATTTGCCTACAACCGCTTTATCACGTGTGCGGGCAAATGCTAAACGACGGTTAGCAACACTATCAACTTTAGATAGTGTGATTAATGGTTCAACTACGCGACGCAGTTCTTTTGCCTTTGGCAAAGTAGTCTTGATAACTTCGTTTTCCAACAAAGATACCGCCATGTTGCGAAACATAGCTTGACGATGACTGCTGTTACGGTTCAGTTGACGTCCACTCTTACGATGGCGCATGACCTTATCCTTTTAACTAAATCTTGTTCGACTAGACTACCCACGATTAAGCGAATAGTCATAGTGCTTATAAAGCGTCAGCGATACTAGCCGGTGGCCAGTTTTCTAAACGCATACCTAAAGATAGACCGCGTGAAGCAAGTACATCTTTGATTTCTGTAAGCGATTTCTTACCTAAGTTAGGAGTCTTTAACAACTCTACTTCGGTACGCTGTACTAAATCACCAATATAGTGAATAGCTTCTGCTTTCAAACAGTTAGCCGAACGAACTGTGAGTTCAAGATCGTCTACAGGACGCAACAGGATTGGATCGAATTCAGGTTTCTCTTCTTTCTCTTCAACTTCGGTGACATCACGTAAATCTACGAATGCATCTAGTTGCTCAGCAAGGATCGTTGAAGCACGACGAATCGCTTCTTCAGGATCTAGAGTACCGTTAGTCGTCATATCGATTACTAACTTATCTAAGTCAGTACGTTGTTCAACGCGAGCTGACTCAACGTTATAAGCGATACGAACAACAGGGCTATAAGAGGCATCAACTAACAAACGACCAATTGGACGCTCTTCATCGTCATCTGACTGACGAGCTGTAGCTGGCTCATAACCACGACCCATTTCAACCTTGATACGCATTTCAATTTTACCATCGCTGGCAAGATTACAAATCACGTGTTCAGGGTTTACTATTTCAACATCACCATCATGGGTGATGTCACCTGCAGTCACAGGGCCTGCTCCACTCTTGCTGAGTGTCAACATAGCTTCAGTTTTACCTTCAAGCTTAATTGATAAGCCTTTTAGGTTTAGCAAGATCTCAAGTACGTCTTCCTGGACGCCCTCTTTTGAACTGTACTCATGAAGTACGCCATCGATCTCAACTTCGGTCACTGCACAACCAGGCATTGAAGATAATAAAATGCGACGTAGCGCATTGCCTAGTGTATGACCAAATCCACGCTCTAAAGGCTCTAAAATAACCTTTGAACGGGTAGCACTGACTTGTTCGATTTCAACAAGTCGTGGCTTTAGAAATTCTGTAACAGAACCCTGCATTGTGTCCTCTCTTATATTTAACTTTACTTAGAGTAAAGTTCGACGATCAGCTGTTCGTTTATTTCCGCAGATAAATCACTACGTTCTGGAAGGCGCTTATAAGTACCTTCAAACTTAGTGTTATCAACTTCAACCCAAGCGCTTGACTCACGTTGAGCG
>Ga0209292_1003755_pt1 | contig 16527 bp, 17 predicted proteins | sample GOMGulsemesocosm_2_FD_184634 | JGI IMG/M metagenome (GOLD analysis project Ga0209292, IMG submission 184634) | Methane-oxidizing microbial communities from mesocosms in the Gulf of Mexico - GOM9C Gulf of Mexico (SPAdes) (version 2) | ecosystem: Environmental > Aquatic > Marine > Cold seeps... | reverse complement strand
TTAGCCTTTTATTGCTGACATCGTATCCCGAATTAAGAGGTGAATATCCCTAACCCTCTCTGCAACTTCAAGATTTATGAATCTTAGCCTTTTATTGCTGACATCATATCCCACATAGGTGTGAATATACCTAGTGCTAAAACTAATACCATACCAGCTACAATTGAAATTAAAATGGGCTCTATTTTGGCAGTGAGGCTTTTTAAATCAAAATCAACTTCACGTTCATAAAATTCAGCTGACTCTTGTAATAGTTCATCAACTTGACCTGTTTCTTCGCCAACGGCAACCATTTGTAATACAAGCTGAGAAAATAAACCACTATTACGAGACACTCTTAACAAGCTTTCACCTTTCTCAATACCTCGGCGCATATCTATTACTTTATATGCCATATGTGCATTATCAACGGCTTCTGATACTAAAGTAAGCCCCGTTGTCATTGGCACACCTGAGCGTAGTATCATCGAAAAACTGCGACAATATCGAGATAATAATGAACGCTCAATGATACTGCCTACTAATGGGATTTTTAATTTAATTCGATCCCATTTTAATCGCCCAACTTCTGAGGCGATGTAATTACGCACAACTACGCCTGTTGCAGCCATACCACCGATTACTGCGCCCCAATAATTCACCATAAAATCAGAGGTCGTTATCAATATACGTGTCATTAAGGGCAATTCTGCATTGAATTTTTTGAACATATCGGCAAAGGTCGGTATTACAAAAATATTCAGAATGAACATAGCCGCTACTAAGGCAAAAATTACAAATATAGGATAGCGCATTGCCGATTTAATCTGTTTACGGGTTTCTTGCTCTCGCTCAAAGTAAGTTGCCAGCTGCTCAAATGCATCTTCAAGCTTACCAGTGCTTTCACCCACCATAACAATGGAGACCATAAGCCGATTAAATACTTTTTTATGGGAGGCCATTGCCGTAGATAAATTGCGACCTTGCTCTAACTGTGCCACTAAGTCTTTAAGTGTTTCACTAAAGCGTTTATGAGTTGTTGTGTCCGCTAATCCTATAATCGCGCGAATAATCGGAATTCCCGCTTTCATTAAAGAATACATTTGTCGAGAAAAAATAATTAAATCTTCTAAATCAACTGGTTTTTCAAATAAATCATTAATATCAAAACTTGTTGAATCAGCTGCTTTTTTTGTTTCAACAATGCGCATTGGGATACATTGTTTTTTTAACAAACTATCAGCCGCAGCCGACTGATTAGTTGCCTCTAACGTGCCTTTTATAAGTTTACCTTGACTATCCTTAGCCTGATAAGTGAAAAATGCCATCTACAGTGTTGCTTCCATCGCTCTAACTTCAATTTCAGGCATATTTTCAGCGACTCTAAAAACTTCTTCTAGGCTTGTGATACCTTGAGTTGCATATTCAAGTGCCATTGTAGAAAGTGGTTCAAAATCGGGGTTATCACGTGATGCTTTGGCAAAGGCTTGCGTATCAGCCAACCTAAGGGCATCCATCATGGCCTCGTTCATTTCTAATAATTCAAATACACCAATTCGCCCTTTAAAACCGGTATGGTTACAGTTGGTACAGCCTTGCCCTTGATGAAATTTAAGATTAACTTCTTTCCCTTTGCTTAAATATTTTATCCAAGAAGTTTCTTGCGCATCTGGATGATAGTCAATTTTGCAGTTCTCACATAAACGACGTACTAACCGCTGCGCTAAAATAGCACGTAATGAACTGGCAACTAAGTATGACGGTGCGCCCATATCAATTAAACGCATCGCGCTTGTTATTGCATCATTAGTATGAAGTGTAGATAAAACTAAATGACCAGTTAATGCACCACGTAAACCAATTTCTACGGTTTCTTGGTCACGCATTTCCCCTACCATAATGATATCGGGATCTTGTCTTAATGTAGTACGTAATACACGGGCAAAATCGAGCCCTATTTTACTATTTACTTGTACTTGGTTAATACGGCCAATACGGTATTCCACCGGATCTTCAACTGTTATTATTTTATTATTAGGCTGATTTAATTCGCTTAACGCGCCATATAAAGTGGTTGTTTTACCTGAACCTGTTGGCCCTGTAACTAATATCATACCGTGCGGACGTTTTAATGTTTCGCGCACACGCTTTAACATGCGCTCTGGCATACCTGTTTGATCTAAGGTTAATAAGCCTGCTGATTGATCTAATAAACGCATTACAACCGATTCACCATGTTGCACTGGCATGGTTGAAACACGAATATCTAAGCTATGATTTTTTACTTTTATATTAAAGCGGCCATCTTGCGGTAGTCGTTTTTCAGAAATATCTAATCCTGCCATCAGTTTTAGTCTTAAAACTAATGCTGATGCAATGGCAACTTGATTTAAAATACTTTCATGTAATATGCCATCTATCCTTTGACGGATACGTAATAAACCATCATCGGGCTCAATATGTATATCTGATGCACGCATTTGCGCAGCATCTTCAAAAATAGATTGTAATAGCTTAACAACAGTTGCATCGGAGGTATCATCATCTAATGCATTTAAATCAAATTCTTCTTCGTCTTTATTTTCTTCCTGAAGTTGACTCGCAAAGTTTTCAATATCCTGCGTTCTGCGATATAAGTTATCAAAAGCAGCCATCATTTGACTTTCTTGAACAACTGCTAAAGCTATTTCTTTTGGCGCTAACATAGGCGCTAACTGATCTAAGCTACTTAAATCGGCTGGATCACTCATACCAAGCAATACACTGTCGCCCTGATCTTCGATTACTAATGCTTTAAAGCGACGGGCAAATACTTCTGGAAGTAAATTAGCTATATTTGAAGGTATTTTCTTTTGAGAAATATCTAAAAATGGCACATTAAGTTGCTGTGCTAAAAATCGAAGTAGTTGTGGTTCGCTGATAACGCCTTGGTCAATTAAGGTTGCACCTAGCTTTCGTCCAGAAGCTTTTTGCTCTTTTAATGCACTTAATAAATCTTGCTCTTCAATGATCCCCTCATGAACTAATAGATCACCAAGTCGCATTTTCAGTTTAGGTCTGATCATCTTAATAGCTCTTATGTGTTAAATAATTTTCAGGAATAAAAAACAACATTATAATAATCCAATTTTTTCTAAGCGTTTTTTAGCGTGGTTATGTGCATTGGGAGATAAACCACCTAATTCAATTGCTGTTAAATAAAAGCGTTTTGCATTTCGGTAATTACCCAAAGCATCGTTAGAAGCAGCTAAAGCTAACCACCATTTAGCCTCGGCGGGCTCTAATTGGGTTAATTTACTAAAGCAATTTTTGGCAACTTTGTGCTCGCCTAATTGCTGTGAAGCAGTACCTTTCAAAATCCAAAAATCTATATTCGCACTTAACTCATAGCGCTTTGATAAAACGGGTGCTACTGATTGATAACTACCTTGCTCTACTAATATTTTAGCTAACAAAATGCGCCAGCGCATTACATCAGGGTTTAAAGTTAAGCCATGTCTTAATATAGATTCTGCTTCTTGTGTTTGCTCACGGCCATAATACGCAGCAGCCAATAAACTACGCGCTTCAATATGTAAAGGCATTAAAATTAACGTTTTATCTAATGCTGATATTGCATCTTCAATTAAACCAAATTGAAAGGCTTCTTTACCTTGAACAAACCAATTTTCTGCGCGCTCTCGTGTTGAGATTTTTCTTATTAGTGCCACAGCTTTTGGTTTATTTTGTATTACTGTTTTAGCTGGTGCTTTTTTTATTTCTTTTGCTAATTCAATAACCTTTTTTTCTGGAACTTTTATTGGCTCATGGGGAGTTAAAGGTTGTTCTTTTTTAGCTAAATCAGCTTCAAGCGTTTTAATACGCTCATTAGCCACTTTTAAAGCATCAGTTTTAATTTCTGATGATTCAGAGTCTTCATTTGAAATAGTCTTTGGCTTTTCATTTACCATTTTTTTGAGTTGTGTCGGTTCAATTTTTTGAACTTGAGCAATAGGTGTTGACTCAACTTGCTTTTTACTTGGTATAAACCAATATGCGCCAATGGCGATACTCACCGCGATTGCAACTAAAACAATGCGCTGAATTAACTGAGCATTATCTCTTACATTTTCAACTTTAACCGTTGGGTCTAAATAAAGAGCGGTATTTGACTCTCTTTGCTCAATATCTTTGAGCATTTTATTTATCACACTCATAAAACTTGCCTCCAAAGCCAAATACCCGCAACAAATGCAGATACTAAAACTGAAGAGGAAATCAATAAATAGTTATTATTACTCTCTTTACAATCTTCGGTATCTTTTATCGCTGCTTTTATATGTTTTGCATTAAGCTCTTGAGCACCTTCACCAAATGCTTGTAATAATACTTTATGGCATAATAAATTAACCAACCTAGGTATTCCACGACTCGCTTTTGCAATCTGTAGTCCTAAACTTGTTGAAAACAGCTTAGGAGTAGAGCCATTAACTTGTTCATCCTTCCCTGCAATTGTTAGCCTATGCTGAATATAATGAACCACTTCGGAATCATTCATAGGGCGTAATTTATATGAAAAACTAATTCTTTGGCGTAACTGTCTTACTCTTTCATTAGCTAACTTTTCATCAAGCTCAGGTTGACCAAACAATACAACTTGCAGCAATTTTTTACTTTCTGTTTCTAGGTTTGTAAATAAACGTAATGCTTCTAATGTTTCCCAACTAAGGCATTGCGCTTCATCTATGATTAACACAACCGTTTGACCATTTTTATGAAGCTCTAACAGTTTATGTTGAATTTTTTGGATCAATGCTTGCTGATCTAGTTGTTCATCTAGCGCTAGCCCTAATTCGCTCGCAAAAGCCCAGCGTAACTCTTCTGGATTTAAATACGAGTTTGGTAAATATGCAGAAACCATATTCACCATGTTTTTAGGGAAACTATTAAGTAACTTACGACATAACAAGGTTTTACCGGTGCCAACCTCACCCGTTACTTTTATAAAACCCTCTCCCATATTTAGCGCTGTAAAAAGTACCTGCATCGCTTCATTATGAGGCTCTAACGCACAAAAGAACTCTGTGTTTGGCGTTAAAGAAAATGGCATTTCCTTAAGGTTAAAAAAACTTAAATACATTTAATTAGAATACCAACTTTTTAATAACTGCATTGAACGCTTTTGTTGATTTTGCCAAGAATCAGGCATAACAACGGTAGGTTTTATTAATATGATCAGCTCTTTTTTATCCTGTCTCTTTCGAATGCTTTTAAATAGATTTCCAAGTACAGGTAAATCACCTAAAAAGGGTGTTTTTGATTCTTCATCAGTAGTTACAGTTTGCATTAAACCACCAATAACAACTATTTCCCCAGATGATGCTCTAATAATTGTATCTGCTTCTCGAATATTGCTTTGTGCAAGAGGTAAAATAAACTCTTCATTATTCAGTGTGATTACTTTCTTTTGCTCTGCGGTTTCAGTTACTGAAGGATGAACATGTAAAATCACAGAGCCATTTACATCAATCTGAGGTGTCACATCTAAGGCAATACCAGTAAAAAATGGCGTGAGTTCAATTTCAGGCGTTGTGGTTGTTGAATTGCCAGTCACGGTTGTACTTGAAACTTCTGTTACAAAGTATTCATCTTGACCCACTTTAATAACTGCTTTCTGGTTATTTATTGCTGTGACTCTTGGGTTGGATAACATTTGTACATCCCCCTGAGTTTCAAGTAAATTTATTACGCCAGAAAAGTCCGTATTTTTAAATGAAATACTTGTTGAACCACCGAGTTCAGCTGCAATAGAATTTGTAGCACGACCAACAACAGATGTACCAAAAGTAAAATCCGTACTGCCAATATGACCTAAAACCTCAGTCCAATTTACACCTTGTTGGTAGTCGTCTTTAAGTGTAACTTCTATAACTTTTGCTTCTAATATAACTTGGCGCTGTAGACTTTCTTCACTTTTATTTAAAAAGTCTTTCATCGCTGCGATTTCACTAGGCAATGCATGAACAGTCACTAAACTAGCTTGTGGGCTAATAATAACGTAACGCCCTTTATCTTTACCCACTAAAGATTCTAATGCTGTTTTTAATTCTCCCCAAAAATCTGTATTTGAAGAGCTTTGAATGTTAGCACCATTTAACTGAGAACCACCGCCAGAACCACCTGAACCATTGCCACTTGAGCTATCTTGATTATTAACACTATTGTTTAAATTACCAGAGCTAGAGGAGCTACCTGCACCTTGATCAAACTGGCTTACCCCACCAGCAACAACACTGACACTTGAACTACCTGAGCGTCTCATCATTAAATAATTGACAGGAATCGATTCGGTTCGCATTTTGGCAGGTAAAACTTGAACAATTTTACCATCACGAAAAACGTCAATCTCATACATACGAATAATGACTTTAATCACTTCATCTAAACTAACGTCTTTTAAATTTAAGCTGATTTTTCCGCTCACTTCGGGGTGAACAGCAACACTGTAAGGTGTATCGTCAACTAAACCGACAAAAAAGTCTCTGATTTCAACTTCATTGGCTGCAACTTCAAAACGCTTAATTTCAAGTTCTTTCGGTATTAATAAATTTGAACTAACAGAAGTCAGCAGCTCTTGAGCGAGCGCATCAGGAACAACGTCTTCATTAACTTCTTTAGCATTTTTGGCTTTTGAAATGAGTTCTTCACTAATATATGGTTGAATTTCATTTTTATTTTCAGTGATTTCACAACCAGAGATAACTCCAATAGCTAAAGATAAAATACTAAGTTGATATATTTTTTTAACGTTTAATTTCATAAGAGTAAAGTTCTAATATACGTTGTTCTGTTCCTCGAGATAAGTAAACTTTTTTCGCCGTTATTTTGGCTATATTATATTCACCTACTTTCTCGCCCGCTTTATAAAGTGTTCCAGAAATAATCGCTTTATATCGACCATTTTTTAAAATTAATGACTGAAGTTTCAATTCAGAATTATTATTATCTTCTGAATTTCTACTTGTTGAACTTGTCGTATTACCACTTAATTTAGGGCGTGTTGGATCGATTAATTGCTGAGAATTAAGTTCACCTGCATTTACATCAATAGCGCTGAAAAAAATCACCACTATTAAAAATACTAAATTAAAGTGCAATAAATTTCTCATCCGCACTCACTGTTGATATAACCAATTTAAGTTCCGCTTTAGGATACTCCATAACCTTGTATTGGAACTGACTAACAAAAAGCTTTTCTTTTATTTTTCGAAGGCTTTTTACATAATTTAATAAGCTAAAATAATCTCCCACGATTGTAAGTGACATCCCGTGCTCATAAAAAGCAACTTCCATATTTTTGTTTTTTTGTGTCTTATCTTCTTTTGTTTCTTTTCCTATTACGATTGATTTAACGGCTTCTAAACCAAAAGACTTTAGCTGCAACGATTGATTAACCGCAAGTAACTGTTTAAGCACTTGAGCCATTTTATATGGCGGTATAAAACCTTGACTAAAGTGAGATAAATCTTGATCTATACCTTTTAATGCTAATTTTGATTTTTCGAGTTCATTGCGTAATTGCAAAGTATAGTCTTGCGTTAAGGCATTGCTAAACATATCAATTTTTGTTTTAGCTTGAGTCAATGACTGATGATTCTGTTTTATCTGTTTTTTACTTTTTGCTATTTCACTATGTAAAGGTGAAATTACAAACCATACGATTAAGTATAAAATTAAAAATAAACCTATGCCTAGAAGCATGTATTTTTCGCGCATTTGTAATTGTGATACTTTTTCACAATACATATCCCATTGTTGTTTCATGATTTATCACCTTTATTAATGGTTGCAACACGAAACTCAACTTGGGCATTTTCATCTATATTTTTAAATTCTAAAACTGAAAATAATTTCCCAGAAAAAAAAGTCGACTTTTTCAGTCCATCAAACCAATAAGGTAACTTAGAGGGCGACTGAGTTAAACCTTTAAGTTCAACTTCGTGGTTAACAAATCTAAATTCTGTTAACCAAACATCAGAATGATGAAATTGTGCCAAATCAGACATTACATCCGCATAGCTAACTTTATTTTCATCATTACGTTCAGATATATATTCAAGCATCATTTTTTTATGTTGATACTCTTTTTTCAATCTATTTAGCTGTTGTGACAAAAAGGTTTTATCTTGCTTAACTGCTAGTGCTGCTTGCAACTCATTAACTTGCGCTGTTTGTTGAGTCAACTGGCGTTTCACTTTAGTCAGTTCCTGATTTAGATCTTTATCAACATACATTAATATGCCCATATAACCAAGACAAACAACAAGCACCATAACCCAAGATAATGCGATATTATTCAAGCTTAATGGATCTTTTACAGGCCTTAACTCAGATAAATAGAGATTAATGCGTTGCTTCATTTTTACTCCCTATCATTTCCATTGCAGCACTAATAGCAAAGTGAAGAGATTCATCTTGCCCAGCACAGCATGCTAAATGCCTTTGTATTGGCGTGACTTTAATAGGAAAATGAACCTTTAACTGCTCAACTATCTGCTCTAGGTGCTCACTTGGTAAATATAACTGTAATGACTTTAAAGGCGGCTGTTTTAATTGAGATTCAAAAAAATCAATTGAACGCTGAAGCTCTAAACTAAAAGAATCTAAAAGCCCCATAGATAAATCTTCTATGCTCATATTTGGTAATCGAGAAAAACCTCTTAAACGACGAGAAAATAATAAACAGCCCTCTCGTACTATTTGAATACTCGGCTCTTGTCCTAAATGCTGATATACAATTAAATGCGCAGCGGTATCTACTTCCAGTAAACCAGTTAATACAAACTCTTCACTGGTTATAAGCTCAAGCTCAGCTTTACTTTTATGTACTGCGTTAATGATAGGCATTAGCAAGGTTTTGTTTGCCGCAAAAACAGATATTTTCTCTTGGCTGGCCTGTTTAATTGGATTTTCAATAAAGTCAGCAATAATGTTTTCTGCTGGGATCGTAACTAAATCTTTTACAGTCCAGGGAAGGGATTGTTTAATTTCATCATGTGATAAATTAGGTTTATCCATTTGAACTATTTGATACAAATGAGAAGGCAAAACAATTGCGACTTGCGCATGATCAACATCTAAAGCATTAATGCATTGCGTAATTGATTCTGACAACTGAGAGTCACTCGTATATGAAACTGTTTTTTCAGCCACCATCAACCATTGTTCCTGCTTTAACTCTAAGTTAACAGCTATTATTTTATCTAGCTGAACCACAAGGCCAATATAGTTAGTGTAACTTTTACCTTTGTTCAAAAAAGGTAATCGTGAAATAAGGTTTTTTATCATATATTTTTATTATCACTCAAATAACATGACTCAGTTAAGTTAACCAATAGAGTAAATTATCAATTATTAGTAAAAGATAGCAAGTAGTTTAAATATAAAGAATTTTCAAAATAAATTTCATACTAACAGAAACTATTATAGAACACATTTATGAAGAGGATATTTAAGAGATAAAACTAAAATTAATTTAAAAAATACAATAATTAACATAGAAACATCACAGTTACATTTCAACTAAATTAAACAGACTACATTCAGCCTACCTTAAAGCTTATAGATAGCTCACTTTAAACTTTAGAAAACCCACTTAACTCTTGTAGTGGCTCACTAAAATAATGCCCTTGAGCTCCTACAACACCAAGTTTTTTTAATACATCTAACTCTAACTTTTTCTCTATACCAACAGCAAAAACAGGTAAAAAATGACCTTTTGCAAAATGTGTTATTTCTTTTATTTTTTTTTGTTTTTGCACATCAAAATTAATATTGTGAACCAAGTTATAGCTGAGCTTAAATGACTTGATATTGTATTTCACAAATAAATCATGTTGTACTTTTTTATCTATTATTGCTCCCTCTACTTTATCTAAAACAAGCGAAATATTATTCTGCTTCAATAAATGTAAAATATGCTGCAGCTGTATTTCTTTATTTATTAAGTCCACCTCAGCAAGTTCTAAAACAATATTTTTATTACTTTTCGAACTAATAAAAACATCAATCAGCCATTGAAAAAAGCCAATATCATGCCAACTAGTTTGATATAAATTAATACTTACTTGCTGATAACTTCCCTCCGATTTAATCACATTAATAACTTGCTTTACTATCGCTTTATCAAGTAACAGCATTTGCTTTTCAGACTTTATATTCGGTAATAATTGAGATGCGTTAAGTAAACCTAACGTTTCATGTCTAATTCTTATTAACGCTTCATGCTGTAAAATATCGCCATTAAACATCGAAAAAACAGGCTGAAATAATAATATATAACGTTTTTTTTCAATATATTCAGAGATATCATTAGAAGTTAAAGCAAGTAACTGGGTTTGAGTATGATTATATGAGTAACAATAATACGATAACCACTCACTTGTTTTACTGATCATTAACGCTGATTGTGCCAATTGATAAACCATCATTTGATTAGCATCTGCACTGAAATCACACATACCCATTTTTACGTTTTTAATTAAATCTTGCTGTGCTTTATTTTGATCGACTAATGAAATGCTCTGCAAAATCACCTCATGCAATTTTTGTATAAATAAATCATCTCTATCAGAAGCGCCTTTATTCAAAGTTAATGTAAAACACACTGCATTAAGCTTTTTAATAGAAATCCTATTTATTTCTGAAAACTGATTAAATAATTGTGTTTTAAGTACTGTAAAAAACGTCTGTGTGATTTTTATTTGAGACACTTCAATTATGACAAATGCTTTTTTATTTTTTGAATCAACAATGTGAGTATTTTTTCGCTCAACGCCTAATAAAGAGACATTTAATTTTGGCTCGTCGATTAAAGTCATTTTTTTACTATTAATAAGATGAGGAGTTTGATTATTATAATTTTCTTTTTTTGAAAAAAAGCTAAAAAATAGCAATGATTTATAAAGCTTTATAATAAATTTTATTAGCCTTGCCATGAGATATTTTCGAAAATAAAAGCAATAGAATAAGTGTTGTTCAACAATCACAGGAATTCAAGCTCGATCATGTTTTGTTTTTACTTTTCAAGCACAAAAAAACCTGCATAAAGCAGGTTTAATTTAATCCTATTTAAATTTCAAATAGCTAAATAAACTTCATTAGAAATGAACTTGAACACCCATAAATGGACCTTTTACTTCTAAGTCAGTTGTAATATCATCAATATCATCAAGCTCCATCACTAATGAACGGTAACCAAACTTAACAGCAACATCTACAGCCAGATTATCAACAACTTCCCAAGCAACACCCACTTGAAAATCTTGAATTTTACTATCATCAATTGCTAATAAGCTACCTTCAAAAAATACACTTAAGCCAGTCATAGGTAAGCCTACTTCAGCAGCGGCATAACCTAGTGGTACATAACCTGAAAAGTTAGTTTTTTCAGTTATAGTTGAAACACCGTCAGTGCCTGTTACGGCAATGCTACCATCAATATCTTTAATATTGAAACCTAGATCAATAGAAAGCAAAGAGTTATCAAATATTTCATAATACAAAATATAATCATTATGAGATAAATCTGAAATGGAATCTGCTTTTGAATTAACTTGGAAAACAGTATCCCCAAATTTAAACCCTTCCGATAACGTTGTGTTACCAATAACTTCAAGCTCATTATGTTTTATTTTGATATTTGGCACTAAAGGAATTGGGTGCTCTAGGGCAACATAAAAACTTGTTAGTGTTTCATCATCAAAATTAAAAGTTTCAAGATTGTTTCCTTGGGCAAAACTACCCGTAGTTTGAGACTGCCAGCCTTCAACGCCAGCATAAATGCCTAAAATTGTATCAGCTTGTACAAGAGGTGCCGTTAAACCCGCTGCAACTAACGCTGCTAACAAGTGCTTTTTCATAATTTATCCCTGTGATAAAAGTTCTGAAAGTTCAATCAAAGCGGCGTTTGCTCTGGATATATAATTTGCCATCACTAAAGAGTGATTTGCACCGATGCCAAAGCCACTGCCATTTAAAATCATAGGACTCCAAACCGTATCTTGAGTCGCTTCTAACTCTCTGATTATTTGTTGTAAACTGATTTTAGCATTCTTTTTCTCTAAAACATCAGAAAAATCAAATTCAGCCGCTTTTAAAAAGTGAAGCAGTGCCCATGAAGCACCTCTCGCCTCATAAAATACATCATCAATTTTAAACCAAGGTGTTTTTATTTGACTTTGTTTTGGACTATGAGTGGCCTGTTGCGCTGCGCTATCACCCGCTAAATCAGTATTAATACGGTCTTGCCCTACACTGGCACTTAGCCTTTGACTTAGACTTCCCAATCTCTTTTCTGACTCTTTTAACCATTCTCTTAAATTATCAGCTCGGGCATAAAATTGACTTGAATTTACCGTTTCATCCGCAATGCCATCTCGATATTGAATTAAAAAATCAATACCTTTTTGATATTCAGATTCAGCACTTGGCCAAGCCCAGGCAGTTGAACTGATATTAAATTGTGGTTGCGCTTTTTTAAGCGCTACATGCTCGGTAGATTGAGACTGTGAACGACTAAAGTCTTTACGCATAGACAATGCTAAGTCTCTCGTCATTTCCAGTGCACCGTATTCCCAAGCAGGAATATTGTCCATCATAACTGAAGGTGGCATCATATCATTAGACAAATAGCCTCCAGGTTTATCTAGTAATGTATTAGCGACTTCAATTAATGTGGTAGTAGTGACATAACCAACAACTAATTTTTGATTCCTTTCATTTGCTTGTTGTTGTGCATGCTGAGTCACATTAAAAATTGCAGGTTCAAAACTCCAATAAACTGAAATCAGATAATTAATTAATAAAACACCTAATAGCCCAACTGCTATCTTGCCTTTATGCTCTAACATATTGCTTCCTTAATGATGGCTATGGTTTTGTTTTTCTTCACCCAGTTTTATAACATCGGCTTGAATAGAAATAGCTTCACCTTTTGTAAAGTGAAGTGTTAATTTGATTTTTTTTCCAGATTTTGGAAATTGAATTGGATCGAATAACATCAAATGTAGACCACCGGGACTAAATTGCACTTGGCTGTATGGGTTTATATCAAGTGAATTTAATTGGCTCATTTTCATCATGCCATCTATAAATTCATGTTGATGAATTTCAACCCGATTAATACCTTCAACTTCAGCACTTACAAGAGTACGAATATCCTTAGTATCATTTTCTAACGTAAAATATGCGACGCTATTGCTCGCTCCAGGTATAAATGCACGTACTTGAGCATCTATGAATGATGTGTGTGCTATTGCTGTATTAATATAAAAAATACAAAAAGCTAAAATAAATACTAAAAACTTCATAATTGTACCCAATTTATATGACTCGTATTTATTTTACCTTAACATGGGGTCTGGTGCACTTATCTCATTGTATTAATTTGTATTAACAAAGCTTATATGTAACTTGTATTTACAGAAAAACATAAATTTCGGCTCACTTAACTTATAGCCAATATCTAATACCGAGTTGAAACTGGTTGTTTTTCACCTACAAGTAACCAGATCACTAAGCCAACTAACAGAAATGGCCATAACACAGCAACACCACTAAATAATAAAGCAGTTGCCACGACAAGTAAGCTTGCTCCAATAATTCCAGCGATACCAACAGCAAGAAATATACACACTGCAATCACAACAAAAATAGCTAAGCTTACAAACAATACTGCTGCAATAGGTTCTATCCATAAATCATCAAATTGAAAATTAAATGGCCAGTGAATATGAAAGTGATCAAAGCTAAAGAAACCACATACATATAAAAATAACATCAAGACAATGATAATAAACGTTTTCATAAAATCTCCCGGCCCCACCCATTAAGGTTTAGGGCCTAGATGTATTAATGGTTAATAACGCTCAGGTAATACCAAAGCACCAACAAAGTAACCAATTAAAACTGCGACTGGGAACATGAAAAATAAAAATAATGTAGCCAAACGTACTGACCATACAGGAAAGTTATTGCTATGAGCTAAACCAGCACATACACCTGATATTTTTTTATTTAACTTATCTTTATAAAATGAATTTGTATTTTGATATTTACTCATAATTTCCCCTCCTATTTATTGATTAAGCCGCAACTTTCTTTTTTAGTTCTGCTAATTGCGCTTCAATTTCATCATTTTTTTCAAGCTCATCAAATTGCTGCTGCAAACTTGGTGCTTTACCGAAATCATAAGACTCTACTTTTGCTTCAATTTCATCTACTTTTCGTTCCACAGACTCAAAACGCTCTAATGCTTTATTAATCTGTTCACTGTGAAGTTGCGTTTTGACTTTTAATCTTGAAGTCGCAGTTTCTTCCCTTTTCATAATGCTAGCTTGTTTCGCTTTTGCTTGATTTAATTTAGCTTGTAAATTATCTACATCAGCTTTTAATTTGTTTAATGCAGAATCAACTTTAACTAATTCAGCGTTTAAATTTTCAACATTTTTAATCGCTTTATTTTTTTCCACTAAAGCAGACTTTGCCAAATCATCTCGTTGCTTTTCAAGTGCTAACTCTGCTTTTTGTTGCCAAAAATCAATAGACTGATTAGATGCATTCAATTCTCGGTTAAGCGCTTTTTTATCTCCCAAAAATCCAGCCTGAGCACTTCTGACTTCAACTAATGTTTCTTCCATTTCTTGGATCATTAGACGTACTAATTTTTCAGGGTCTTCAGCTTTATCTAATGCTGATAAAACATTTGATTGAATAATATCTGTTAGACGAGTAAATACTCCCATAACCATTCTCCTTGTTGATTTATAATTTTTTCATTTGACTACCTTAGTTATTACAATTGCTGTGCCAACTAATGAAAAAATTAAAAACCGTTAAAAAACAACAAAGTAAAAACAAAATTTAAATATAAAAACTATTTCCAGTGTATACCCACCATACTAAATCAATATTTGGTTAATTTAACCACTAGAAATAGTCTAATTGACCAAACGATTTCAAAGCTGAATTTATATCCAATTTTTGATCATAGTTTTAAGTTATTCACCAATATTAAAATTGATGAACAATCTACAAATAGGATGTTTGCCAAGTCATGATTGGTATAGGGACGTGCCTTTCATGACGGTTGCGTACACATCAATTTAAAGTTTGAGGATAAGTGTGATTGTTGGGGCTGCTTTTTCTTGGTTCGTTCTTTTAGCCGTTCAAAAAGAATGAACAGAAGCTAAAAGTTTAATTCCGATTAAATATGTACTCTGAAACTAGGAGAAACCTTTTTTTGACTTAAAAATAAAAAATTAAACAAGCTCCCCAATAAAACATCTCGCTATGGTATATAAGAGTTAATGATTTTATTAATTAAATAGCTGCACATAGGTTGTAGGTGTTTGTTATTACGAGGATTGATATAAATTTTCCGCGTGAAATATATGTAAGTAATTATGATTCTTTGAAGATATATGAGTATTAAAATCTCTTAGATTATTAGTATTGATTAAGTCAATAATTTAAGATTATTACAATTGTGAGTAATAAGGTAGTTTTTGAAATAAGTTAACGCCAATATATGTCGCAGCCATGCTTAATACAGGAATTAAAAATAATGTTAAAAGCGGAAATAAATCAAACATGAGAGCCACCTAAATTGTGTGTTAACCATTAATAGAGACCGTAAAATAACTTAATTATTTTCAAATTATTTAATAAAGTGATGAATGGTTAATATAAATGATGAATGGAAAACCATTAACATAATGATAAATTTAACTTAAGGATACTTAAGTTAAATTTATCTTCGACCAAAACACCATTGCATTAAAGTAGGTGCTCTACGACTTAGCTGAACACCCATAAACGTCAATAACAAACTTACAACTGGTGTAAGTAAGATACTGAACAATAACGATGATTGAATCATAAAATAGCCTTACTTAGTTACTTGAGCAATAATGAAAGATTTTGGTTTAATACTCGATTGCACTTTAAGATCTCTAATAATGACGCGATTCGGTCGAATTGCATGATTCAACTCATTCAGAGTCATTTTAATACTATTAAAAGTCTCTTTTTCTATTTGTGTTATAGCTTCATTAACTTGAGATAAAACAGTCTGATCCATCATGGTTTTAAAATTTACTTGCTCTGCATTCGCTGAAGCTGATAGACCTAAAATAGCAAAAATTCCGACTGCAACTTTTTGAGTAAACTTTGACATTTGATTCTCCTTGAAATTAAATAATGTCGATTTTGTTTTAAAGTTACATAGAGTATTACAAGGTATGTGCCAACTATAAAAATAAAATTCAAAGCGCTGATTTTAAAGAAGTATTTTTATTTTTGGTTTTTGGGATGGTTAATTTAACGAATTAATTGGTGAGTTTGACTATAAAACTATAAATTGAATTTTAATAGTATTCCGATTTCGGGAATCTGAATCCCGAAATCAAGACACTGCATCTTACTTGTAACGAGAATAAATAAAGGCTTTTCTATTTATTCTGGTACAAATGATAAAGCTTTTTCCATCGTATTAATGTTAGCTTGCTT
>Ga0209292_1003751_pt1 | contig 16538 bp, 9 predicted proteins | sample GOMGulsemesocosm_2_FD_184634 | JGI IMG/M metagenome (GOLD analysis project Ga0209292, IMG submission 184634) | Methane-oxidizing microbial communities from mesocosms in the Gulf of Mexico - GOM9C Gulf of Mexico (SPAdes) (version 2) | ecosystem: Environmental > Aquatic > Marine > Cold seeps... | reverse complement strand
ATTTTAGCGTCTAATATCCAAACTCAAATTTGGACGAAGTTTATTTATATCTGTACAGTGAGTGCCATTGGTGCATTAACAAGGGCTCCTATTGGCGCCATGATTGCACAAGTAGAGATTCGTCAAATGATGCTTGATACCGCGACAGAAATTATTGCCATTGCCAAGGAAAAAGGCATTGTTTTAAAGGAGGATATTATTGAAAAGCAGTTTCGAATTATAGCGGAGCAACCCTATGATACCACATCTTCATTACAAAGAGATATGATGGCAGGGAAACCATCGGAATTAGCGTCGCAAAATGGTGTTGTAGTTAGGCTTGGAAGAGAATTTGGTATTCCTACTCCTGTTAATTCTTTTATTTATAACAGCTTGGTATTGCAAGAAGAAAAGGCACGTTCCAAGCATTTATAAAAAAGCAGCAACAAAAATATTTTGAGGCTGCTTTCTATGCTAATAATTATTGTAACTGATAGTTTAAACTTAATTTTCGCATGCCACCGTCACCCAAAGGTTTTATAAATAACCAGGCTGCGTCCTTGCCTTCAATAGTTATGAATGTGTCATTTTCAACCGCTTTCAAAGTTGCATCGTTTAGTTTTGAAATACGTGGCACAAAAACAATTGTTGCAGCCTCATTGCTAGCGTTTTCTTCCCATTCCATGCTAAAACTCAAATGATCAAAATCGTTTTGATAGTTTTTTAATGTACCATTTACAGCGTATGGGTAGGGTCTTAAGAGAATTTCATTAAAAAAACCAAGCTTTTCAGTAGTGGAATTATAAGACCAATAGGCATTTCCAAATTGATGTTTTTCAATCAAGTTCATCGCATTTTTAGCTACGGGTATTGCACTTTCTGAATTCCCATAAAAAGCACCCCATTCCCCCAACCAAACAGGCATTTTTAAGGCGACACCTTTTTTATAAATTTGATTGTAAATATACGCAACACGCTCATTAGAGGCCGCAGCAACCGCTTTGGTATCCGTGACTAGATCATAGCCATGTGGTGCATATGCTACCAATGGATCTGGGCTTCCATCTTTTAAATTCACTCTAGAAATACTGCTTTCTACTCCGGTATTTCCGTAATAACTATGTTCTAAAAATAAGATATGTTTGCTATCAACTTCGCGAATAGCATGACTTACTTTTTGATACATTTTTTGCAAATGATTGGCTTCAAATTCTCTATTTAACTCAAACAATTGACTAAAAACTTGGTGGTAGTTTTTTTGAGAAGAAATTAAATCCAAGGCTTTCATTCTACTTGATTCATCCGCCCACATATGCATTAAATCTTCTTCAGAAAGCACCACTCCTTTTTCTTGATAATACAATTCGCCAAAGGCTTTTAATAAAATCATAGTGGACTGAACTCCCGTGGAACCTGGAAATGGTTCGTTCATGATATCATATCCAATAACTGTAGTGTTGTTTGCATAACGCTGTGCAATATGTTTCCATAAATTTGCAAAATGATCCTGAATACCTACACCATCTGGAGCAGGCTTATTGGCCCAAAAATTATCAAAGGAAGTTTGCACGGCAGTACTCATCATATAGGCATCACTCCAAATAGCACCTGTTGTATGTGGTTTTCCTTCGTCTAATGTGGCCCATTCTGGTGCTCCATCACTGTATTTTACACTAAACAAATCCTGATGCATGTCTAACACTACAAAAATGTGGTGTTTTTTAGCCCAGGCTATTCGTTTGTCTATTTCTTTCAAATAAGCTTCATTATACACGCCTGGTGTTGGCTCTAAACCATCCCAAATAATCACCAATCTTATGGAATTCATTCCTAAAGAAGACAACTTTTCAAACAGTTCTTCACCGCTTTTGTACATATAGCCTTCTTCCTTATTTTTACTGACAATATTGGTTCCATTGAGGATAATTTGACGACCATGATTGTCTATAAATTGATCTCCTTTTACGGTGATTGACTTAGGGAAATTTGATTGAGTATTGGATTTATTAAGCGCCCAAGACAGAGCAAATACTAGTATTGAAAATATTCCTATAAAAGCGATTCTTTTTAAAGCCATTATTTATTTTGATTTAAACGTTGAGGTACAATAGAATGGATAAGTGTAATAGTTTTTTTTATATTGGAAGTATTCATATGGTGATATTAATTAGCATCTAAAGTTTGAAAACCATAGACATTTCCAGCATAATCAGCAACAAATAACATATTCCCAGAAAGTGCTACTGAACTAAAAATAGGTGCTCCAAAATCTTGTTTCCAAACACAATTACCATTTTTTACATTCAAGGCATAAAAATAACCGTCAGAAGCTCCAAAATAGATTGTTTCTCCAGCTAATATAGGAGTGGTTTCTACCGTACAATCATTATTTTCAGAGTATGGAGCTGTATAAAAGAGGGCTTTGTTTGTTTTGAAATTCCATACTTCTTTTAAGGTGTTTTTATCAAATGCAACAACGCCTTTATCTGAGGTACCTACAATAATTAGGTTTTCTGTTACCAATGGGCTCGTATTTACAGCATGGCTATAGCCTGTAATTTTTTGCTTTATTGTTTTTCCTGTTCTTAAATCTAGCACAAAAACAGATTTACTCGCTGCAATTATTAGTTTGTCTTTATTAATAGTAGCAGAACCATCTCTAAAGCGTAATCCTTCGTCCGAACGTTTCCATAGTAATTTCCCAGTATTCATATCATGTGCAAACAATGCATTCCAATGCGAGGAAGCAATTAAAACGTCATTTCCTACTGAAATTGTTGGCGTTGAGCCTTCTCCTCCGTTCCAAGCAGTATTGGTCCAAATAACATCGCCGGTTTTTGCATGTATTGCTTTCATTCCATCACCCCAACCCGTATAAACAATTCCTTTTTTACTAGAAATTCCAGAAGTAAATGGAGAGATCTCATGTATGTTTAAATGCTTTTTCCATTTTAGTTTTCCAGTATCACTATGTAATGCGTAGGTAATTCCTTCTGTATCCGTTGCAATTACTAGATTATCACTGTAAGTTATAGAGTTTTTTACAGAATGTTCTAAGGGAAATTTCCATAATTCTTCCCCTGTTGATGCATTATACCCTACAATACTGCATGTTTTTTGATTTCCTTCATCTGTAGTTGCGATATACACATTACCATCGGCATAAATAGGAGAACACATAAATATATTGGCGCCCGTATTTTGCAACCATTTCAATGATAAAGGGGTTTTTACACTGTGGTTTGAGTTTCCTGTGTGTTCTGAATTGTATGCTAAATTTTCCCAACTTCCATTCAAACTAACCTTGTGTTGGTTTTTTGTTAACTCAAATTTTTCTTCTGAGCGTATACTATGCCCGTTGGTTAAAGTCGCTTTAATGGTAATAATAAATTTTGCTCCAATACTATTCGCTGGAATTTTCCATTTTCCTTCCCAGTTCCAATCAGCATTCGCATGCATTGGATTCCAAACAATATCACTTAACGATGTTTTCCAATTAATGGGATCATGTAGAGCTCGGATATGATAGTTTGCAGTTACAACCTCTGAACTACTGTGGTATATATTGGCGTTTATTTTCAGACTTGCACCATCTTGAACTACCATATTTTCTTTTGGAGCTACAATTACAATATTTTCAGCTACATTACTATAACGAAGGTCAGAGGTGAAATCCCCATTTTCATCTACTTCAAAAACTCTAAATACAGAAGGAGAATGATCAATGCCTCCTTTAGACATTGGGCTTGTTACTACTGATTTTATTCCAGTATTTCCATGTGTATGAATATTGTTATTGTGAAAATGACCATAGATCCATGCTTTTAAGTTGTATTCGCTGAAATCAATTTTTTCAGTCTCACTAATACCAAATACGAAGTCGTCCTTGGCGCTTAATAAATCATGATTAAAAATATATTTTGCTTGTTTTTTTGGAAAGTGAGCTAATACATTTTTCAACCAAACATAAAGTTGTTTTTTTGTGTATGATGGTTTATAGTCGCCATGCAACATAGGTGTCACAATAAACAGCACATTTCCTTCTTCAAATGAATAATAAACAGGCCCTAATAGTTTTTCGAAAAGTTCCTCTCCATATGTACCATCTACGAGGTCATGGTTTCCTATACTGTAGAGCATACGACCTCCTAGGGTTTTAGAATTTAGGTTTTCACTGTGAAACTCTATTCCTTTTCGATAACAAATATCACCTGAATGCATGGTAAAAGCAGGTTTTTCTATTTGCACATAATCTTTTAGGTCATTAATCCAAGGAAGGTATTTATACGTTTCTGTATCGGCTATTTGTACAAATTTAAACTGTGTTTTTTTCTTTTTTGGCTCTAAAGCAAAATTATAGTCACCTATATGATTTTCTGTTTTTATATAAAATTTTTCTGTTTTATAATCAGCGGGAAGGTGAATGCTTACAAAATGACTCAATGTAAGTTTAGGAAGTTTAAAGTTTCCTTTTTTATTGGTTTTTATCACTTCTCTTCCGTTGGTTACTAGAATATCCGCGATCCCTTTTTCGTTTGGATCTTGGATACCGTTCGAATTCTGATCTAAAAACACACAGCCTTTAAAACTTTGAGCGTTGCCAATGAAGCACATGCAAATAATAAAGAGATAGGTTAAGGTAATTTTATTTTTTTTCATTCTTATTATATTATTAAAACTAAAAAAGAGGATAAACATTGGTTACGCTTCTATAATTGCGGTCAAGTAACAACAGTATTCAATAATTATATTCATCTATTACTACTAAACTATTTTTTAATTGGCTTATAGGAACTAAAGCGTACATCGCTTAACAAAGTAACACTTCTTAAAAAAGCGCATGCAGTTACTTCGCTCAACACCAATTCTAAGGTCACTAACGGTCATATAAAAGCTTTGTTCTATTGAAAATATCAGTTGGCAAGTATGCTTGAAGACATTTTTTATGCTACACAGTTCTACATATGACTTTCTTTTATCAAGATAAATGAGCTACTTAATTTTTCGCGTTTTTTTAGAACTCCTTCCTCAAACATTCCCCTTTATTTATTAAGCAATAAACCGTAACTTCGCGCTTTTATAATTAGATATGAATCGTTGTGCTAGTTTTACTTAGTCACACCGAAATTAAGATAGACAATGGAATATAACTTCAGAAAAATTGAAGCCGATTGGCAAAAATATTGGGCAGCTAACGAAACGTTTAAAGCCTCAAATCAATCGGAAAAACCTAAGTATTATGTATTGGATATGTTTCCTTACCCTTCTGGAGCGGGACTACATGTAGGGCATCCATTAGGATATATAGCCTCTGATATTTACGCACGTTACAAACGTCATAAAGGTTTTAATGTATTGCATCCTCAAGGGTATGATTCTTTCGGATTACCTGCAGAGCAATATGCCATTCAAACAGGACAACATCCTGCTACTACTACGGAAGCGAATATAAAAACCTACCGTCGTCAGTTAGACAATATCGGATTTTCATTTGACTGGTCACGTGAAATTCAAACGTCAAGCGCTGATTATTACAAGTGGACACAGTGGATTTTTATCCAACTTTTTAATGCTTGGTATAATTTAGACAGTGACAAATCAGAAGATATCAGTTCTTTAATTGCCCTATTTGAAACGGATGGAAATGGGACTGTAAAAGCGGCATGTGATGAAGAAATTGAGCCGTTTACAGCGGCTGAGTGGAAATCGTTTTCTGAAGACAAAAAACAAGAAGTATTATTACAATACCGACTTACATTTTTATCAGAAACAGAGGTTAACTGGTGTCCTGCATTAGGAACTGTGTTGGCCAATGACGAAATGGTAAATGGTGTTTCTGAACGTGGTGGACATACCGTAGTTCGTAAAAAAATGAAACAATGGAGCATGCGTATTTCTGCATATGCACAACGCTTGTTGGATGGACTAAATACCATAGACTGGCCACAACCATTGAAAGATTCTCAAACCAACTGGATTGGGAGATCACAAGGAGCAATGGTGAGTTTTCAAATAGAAAATTTTGAAGAAAAGATTCCTGTGTTTACCACACGCCCTGATACTATTTATGGAGTTTCTTTTATGACACTTGCTCCTGAGCATGAATTGGTCCAAAAGATAACTACTCCTGAGCAAAAAGAGGTTGTTGAAGCTTATATTAAAGCGACTTCAAAACGTAGTGAATTAGACCGTATGGCCGATGTAAAAACCATTTCAGGTGCATTTACTGGAGCGTACGCTTTACATCCTTTTACTGGAGAAAAAATTCAGATTTGGATTGGTGATTACGTATTGGCAAGTTATGGAACAGGTGCTGTAATGGCGGTTCCTTGTGGAGACCAACGCGATTATGCTTTTGCAAAATTCTTTAATATAGACATTCCTAATATTTTTGCAGATACCGATATTTCTGAAGCTTCTTTTGAAGGGAAAGAAGGGGTTAAATTGGCAAATTCTGATTTCTTAAATGGCTTGACCTATAAAAAGGGTATGAAGACCATTATTTACGAAATGGAAAAACGTAGCATTGGTTATGGAAAAATAAATTACCGCTTGCGCGATGCTGTATTTAGCCGTCAACGTTATTGGGGAGAGCCATTCCCAGTATATTATAAAAACGGATTGCCACAGATGATTGCCAAAGAATATTTGCCAATCGCATTGCCAGAAGTGGAGAAATACTTGCCTACTGAGGATGGGAAACCACCTTTAGGAAATGCCACAGTTTGGGCTTGGGATACTGAGAAAAACGAAATTGTTGACACTAATTTAGTAGATGATACCACGGTATTTCCATTGGAATTAAACACCATGCCAGGTTGGGCTGGAAGTTCTTGGTATTTTAACCGCTATATGGATGCTACAAATTCGGGAGATTTTGTAAGTAAAGAAGCAGTGGATTATTGGCAAGACATCGATTTATATATTGGAGGAAGTGAACATGCTACAGGGCATTTATTATACGCTCGTTTTTGGCAAAAATTCTTATTTGATTTAGGACACCTTCCTAAAGAAGAATTTGCTAAAAAACTGATCAACCAAGGAATGATTTTGGGAACGAGTGCTTTTGTTTATAGAATTGATGGGACGAATACATTTGTTTCAAAAGGATTGATTGGAGACCAAAAAGTTCAGGCAATTCACGCTGATGTTGCTTTAGTAAACACTTCGGACGAATTAGATGTGGAAGGATTTAAAAATCACGCATTAAATAAGGACTATAAGGATGCTGAATTCATCTTGGAAGACGGAAAATATGTTGTTGGACGTGAAGTTGAGAAAATGTCTAAGTCTAAGTACAACGTTGTAAATCCAGACCAAATTTGTGAGGAATACGGTGCAGACAGTTTGCGATTGTTCGAAATGTTCTTAGGGCCGTTAGAACAAGCAAAACCTTGGAAAACTTCGGGTATTTCAGGAGTGCATTCGTTTTTGAAAAAGCTTTGGAAATTATATCTAGTGGACGAGCAATTCTCTGTAAACGAAGAAGCGCCTACAAAAGACGAATTGAAGACTTTGCACAAAACCATTAAAAAAGTCGAAGAAGATATTGAGAATTTCTCGTTTAACACTTCGGTTTCTACCTTTATGATTGCAGTAAACGAACTGACGGCATTAAAATGTAACAAGCGTGCAATTTTAGAGCCATTGGCTTTATTGGTTTCTCCATATGCTCCTCACATAGCGGAGGAATTGTGGAAAAACTTAGGACATACCGGTTCTATTTCTACTATTGACTTTCCTGTTTTTGAACCAAAACACTTGGTAGAAAGTAGTAAAGTATACCCTATTTCTTTTAATGGAAAAATGAGGTTTACCTTAGAACTTCCTTTAGATATGAGCAAGGAAGATATTGAAAAAACGGTGATGGCCCATGAAAAAACCATTGCTCAATTAGATGGGCGAACGCCTAAAAAAGTAATAATCGTACCAGGTAAAATTGTTAACTTGGTAGGTTAATCATTCATAAACGGAAATCTAATTTTTAGGTTTCCGTTTTTTTTATCCCCTAATTTTAAGATTCAACCCAAACAATTCCACATGATTTTTAAGAAAAACAATATTAATTATAACACGAGGAAGGCGCATCGTTATTTAGGGCTTTTTATTGGAATTCAGTTTTTGTTCTGGACATTGGGAGGCTTGTATTTCAGTTGGAATAATATGGATGATGTTCATGGAGCCACCTTAACAAATCACAATCACAGTTCTTTTAAAAACATTGATTTTTCAAGCATCCAACAAGGAATTGACAGCTTAAAAAAAACAATAAATATAGAGGCTACGCATTCCGTTAAGTTGATACATATTCTAGACAAACCCGTAGCGCAATACCGTTATTTTGTAGATGGAGACGTACAATTACAATTAATTGATGCGACTACAGGAAACCTTAGAGGAGCACTTTCGGCGGATGAATGTTTGGCGATGGCTACCCATAAATTAAAAGAACCCATTCCTATAAAAAACACCTTGTTTTTAGAAAAAAACAGCACAGGAAAACATCACGAATACCGTGGAAGAGCATTGCCTGCCTATGCTTTTGAATTGGATCATATTTCTAATACTACTATTTATGTGTCTACAGAGCAAGGGCAAGTAACTTCTGTTCGTAATACCAATTGGCGTATTTTTGATTTTATGTGGATGCTTCATACGATGGATTATGACACGAGAGATCATATTACCAACTGGGTACTTCGAATATTTTCTGTATTGGGCTTAATCACCATATTTTCTGGTTTTTACTTGTTCTTTTTAACATCTCCTACCATTAAGAAGTTAAGAGGGAAAAAGAAGAAGAAATAAGTTACACTATCTATGAGTCCTTTCAAATTTTAGGGGATTGTAATGAACAGTTAGAGCGTTACGCTAGTCATAAAATATATCTGAAAAAGTTATTAAAATAAAGTAAACCAAGAATTGCGCATATGTGATTCTTGGTTTTTTTAGTTTGTCAGAATAGCTCGTTATTTTTTAGCTTAGATAAAACAAAAAATAATGCTATTTCTAAACGGTTCATTGAAAGGATATCTTTTTTTATCGAAAACACTATTTTTAAAGAGGGATTCATAGTTGCCTTAGAATTTTCTTATATTTACGTCTTAGTCTTAAAATTCTATGAAAACAAAATCATTATCATTTCAGCTAAGGATATTCTTAGCTATGATATTATTAATACTACTAGCATCGGTATTAATAGCTGCGGTAACCGTATATCAATACAAAGAACAAACCGTAGAATACAATACGGGAAGACTAGAGAGGAAAGAAGATGCCGTTAAATCTGCTATTCATATTTGGTTAAATGATAGTAAAAACTCTTACCCGATTATCACCAAAAATTTACCTTTTATTTTTAAGGAAAAGATTCATGAAATATCTAGTATTCATAAACTTGAGGTAAATATTTATGATTTAAAGGGGGGGCTTCTTAAAAGTTCTTATTCTGGATTTGTAAAAAATGTAATTCCTAAGAAATTAACAGGCAGTACGGTTAAAAGTCTGGCCACTTCTCCTACACATAGGCTTGTAAACCTCATTAGTATAGAGGATAAAAAGCAGCAATCATCCTTTACATATATTGCAGATAATAAGTTTAAACCTATAGGGATTTTAAATCTGCGCTACTTTCAAGATAATACGACGCAAGAAAAAGATTTGGAAGAATTTTTGGTTCGTATGGCGTTTGTATATGCGCTAATGTTTGTAATTGCCATAGGCTTGGCTTATTTTATCTCGCGATACATTACGAAGTCGTTGAAAATGGTGACAGAAAAAATGTATTTGACGAGCTTGAGTGAACGCAATGAAAAAATCATTCTTAGAAATGCTAGTACAGAAATTCATACCTTAGTAAACGCGTACAATCAAATGATAGATGAGCTAGAGGAAAGTGCTGTAAAATTAGCGAAAGGAGAACGTGAACAAGCATGGCGCGAGATGGCAAAACAAGTGGCACATGAAATAAAGAATCCACTAACTCCTATGCGATTGACAGTTCAAAGTTTTCAGCGAAAATTTGATCCTTCGGATCCTAAAATTCATGAAAAACTGAGTGAATATAGCCAAACACTAATCCAACAAATTGATACGATGAGCTCCATTGCATCGGCTTTTTCCAACTTTGCAAATATGCCAAAACAGGAAAGTGAAACAATGGATGTAGTGGCCGTTGTAAAGCATTCATTAGATATTTTTACAGAGGAATATATCCGTTTTTATCCCAAAGAAAAAAGCATTATTGCAGAATTAGATAAAACTCAAATTATTAGAATTGTTACTAACCTTGTAAAAAATGCCATTCAGGCCCTGGAAGAGAATGAATATAAGGATATAGAGGTAAGTATTTTTAAAGAAGATACTGCGGTTGTTTTTACGGTTGCGGACAATGGAAAAGGGATATCGGAAGATGTTAAAAATAGAGTTTTTGAACCTAAATTTACGACTAAATCAAGTGGTATGGGATTAGGTCTTCCTATGGTAAAAAATATAGTGAATGCAAATGGGGGAGATATCTCATTTTCATCACAAGAAAATAAAGGGACAGTGTTTACTGTTAGTTTACCCATTAAATAAATATAGTATGAAATTTGAAAATATACTCATTGAGAAAATTGAGCAAATAGCAACGATTATCATAAATCGTCCTACGAAGTTAAATGCGCTTAATAAAAAAACAATTTATGAACTTGGGGTTGCTTTTGATGAATTACAAACGGATGAAACTACCAAAGTAATTGTGATCACAGGAAGTGGAACAAAAGCGTTTGTGGCTGGAGCAGATATTTCTGAGTTTTCGGATTTTGATGTACAACAAGGAGCTGAACTAGCGGCTGAAGGTCAAGAAACACTCTTTGATTTTGTACAAAACTTAGAGACTCCTGTAATTGCGGCTATCAATGGATTTGCTTTAGGAGGAGGTTTAGAACTGGCGATGGCAGCTCATTTCAGAGTGGCTAGTTCAAACGCAAAAATGGGGCTTCCTGAAGTCTCTTTAGGAGTGATTCCTGGTTATGGTGGAACACAGCGTTTACCGCAACTAGTAGGGAAGGGAAAAGCCTTAGAAATGATCATGACGGCCAACATGCTTTCTGCTGAAGAAGCGTTAAGAAATGGCCTAGTCAATTACGTAACTGAACAAGAAGATTTGTTACCATTGTGTTATAAATTAGCTAAAAAAATCACCAGTAATTCTTCTACTGCAATTGCAGCTGCCATTAGAGCTGTGAATGCTAATTACGACAATGATATCGATGGTTATTTGGTAGAAATAAACGAGTTTGGTCACTGCTTTGGAACGACAGATTTTAAGGAAGGAACCAGTGCTTTTTTAGAAAAAAGAAAGGCTAAATTTGAGTAGTAATAATGAGGTGTCACTACTTGTGAAATAGCGCTCTGTAATAATAAAAAAAACCTGTGACGGCTATGGCTATCACAGGTTTTTTGTTATTTAGAGTCTCAAGTTTTGTTACTTGTACCCAATTTTTTTTTATTTCTAACTATGAATCTTCAAGGTCTTTAAAATAGCTTCTAATTCAAACATAAAATCACGTTTGTTAATAGATGGGGCGTAGGTAAACCCTTCTACAACTACTAATCTATTATTGGCTTTATCTACTACGGTATAGTTTAAGAATGGACCCGCCATATACGCTCCTTTAACCTCCCATTTTCCACGGGTTTCGTATGCTTTTTTACCTGCTAAAGTCACATCAAAAACATGTGGTGTATACGCCTCTTCTGTAATCATATAGGAACCTTCTTTTGCTCCAGGAATGTATTTTTTTCCCATGGCATTTCTGTTACTCACTATTTGGTCACTAATATCCGTCGATGGATCAATAGGCATGGTATAGGCTAGTATTTCCATACTATTCCCATTTGTTAAGTGATGTCTGTACCAGAAAAAGTCATCCGTTTCTTCTACTTTTCTGTATTTACGTGGTATACTCAGAGAAAACCCTAGTTTATTAAAGGTATTAATGCTTGTAGCATCTAATAAACTTTTCGAATTATTATATTGAGAAGTGGCCAAATCATTATCTCTAAAAGCATTTAAAATTTCATGTTTATACTTTATTATTTGAAGTATAATTTGTTCTTCAGAGGTCCCAGTGATTGTTACAATTTTCTGAGGTTTAGCATATACATTAGATTTTGCGCTGAACGAATTTTCTTTTGCTGTACCAATAACCAATAAACTTCTGGTAGCTTTAAACATACTTCCATAGCTCTCCGGTGGAGCTTGTGTTATATCAAACTGCGATTCAGGTTGAGGTAACCCAACTACAGGAGCTGCAATAATCTTTCGTAATGTATCACCAATTTCCCCTTGCCATTCGCTGTTTTTTACAATTACCAATACATTATTGATACGACCATTTGAACTTTGATAGATGCGTTGTGGTTTCCCATTTTGGCATCCTACCGATAGTAATATCACTATGAATAATACAGCTAATTTTTTCATCATTTTTATCCTTTTTAAGTAATGGGATGAACCCCAAATGTTATTTATTCCTGTAAATTTTTAATGCAAGTCCAGGCTTCAATTTTTTAACACTCCAAATATTGTTCCACTCTTGGATGTTTTGTGTAGAAACACCTTCATATTTTTGAGCTATTAACCAAAGACTATCACCAGATTGAACGGTATACACTTGATATGGCCCCGTAGGTAATGATGTTTGTGTCTTTTTCTGAGCAGTTTTACTTTTAGTTTTTTTACTACTAGTACTGCTAAATTTTCTTGGGTAAATAGTCAGGCGCTGTCCTACTTTTAATCGATTGCTTCGCAGTCCATTCCAACGTTTAATTTTTGAGACACTGACACCAAATTTATCCGCAATTTTTCCTAAATAATCTCCGCTTTTTACACGGTATCTAGTACTTGAATTCATTTCAAAATACTTAGGTAAAGGCTTTTCTCTTTTTGATTCCTCTTTTACGATGTACGCATAAATTTCTGCTTCATTACTCACAAATTTACCAATGGCTTTTCTCGGTAATCTTAGGGCGTAATTACGACCTTTTACATAAGGAATAATATCTAGTTTATACTGTGGGTTTAAGAATTGTAAGGTTTCTATAGAGACCCCTACAGTTTCAAAAATTTGCTCAAAGGTAATTTGATGTTTTATATGAACAGTATCTGTTTCAAAATACACAGGAGCATTTTTCTTTGCTACAATATCATGGGCATCGGCATATTCCATAATATATAAAGTAGCGTAAAAAGCAGGAACATAACCTGCTGTTTCTCTAGGTAAAAAATGGCGAATATTCCAATAGTTTCTACTTCCTCCAGCTCTTCTGATGGCTTTTGAAACATTTCCAGGGCCAGAATTGTAGGCTGCTAATGCCAAATCCCAATCGCCAAATATTCTATACAAACTTCCTAAATATTTACAGGCAGCTTCGGTTGCTTTTAAAGGATCCGAACGTTCGTCTACATAGGAGCTTACATTTAAATCGAACTGCTTTCCTGTAGCATACATAAACTGCCACAATCCAGTAGCCGCCACACGTGATTTTGCTCTTGGTTTTAAAGCGGATTCTACAATGGCCAAATATTTCATTTCTAAAGGAATGTCATATTGATCTAACTTTTCCTCAAACATAGGAAAATAGTATCTCGCACGTTCCAATAAAGTAGAATAGGAGCTTTTACGACGTTTCAGATAGGATTTAATAATGTTTTCCAAACTAGGATTATGTGCCACATTAAAAGGAGTTTGACTGTCCAGATGTGCCAAACGTTCTTTAAGTAATTCTGTAGGAAGCTCCTTTAATTCGGTTACTTTTATCTCATTAGGCTTTAAAATAAACTGTACAGTATCGTATAATTTAGAGTAGTACATTTCTTTTAACCACAAACTATCTATTAAGGTAGCTTCTACGTGTTCTTTATCAAAAGGTTTTTCTGCTATGGAGGCCAACAATAGGGAGTCCGCAGATTGTAGTTGGGTATTATCTTGAAAAATAGTAGTTGGGACAATTGTATCTAAGGTCTTTTCTGGTGTTTGAGCAACAGCCATTAAAGTCCCAAGTAAAAAGGCGTATGTGAAAATACTACGCATAGGTTCGATGTTTTTTTATAATTATTATTCGCTAATTTCTACTCCAATAGGGCAGTGGTCTGAATGTTTTGCTTCGGGTAAAATAAAAGCACGCTCTAAACGACTGCTTAAATTTTCCGTAGCCATGCAGTAATCTATTCGCCATCCTTTATTGTTGTTTCTGGCGTTGGCACGGTAACTCCACCAAGAGTAATGATGGGGATCTTTATTAAAATGACGGAAAGTATCTATAAAACCACTGTCTATAAATGTTCCTAACCAATCTCGTTCTACTGGTAAAAAACCAGAGGTGTTTTTGTTTTGTTTTGGATTGTGAATGTCTATTTCTGTATGACATATATTATAATCACCACAGATAACTAGGTTAGGGATGGTTTTTTTTAATTCGTTTACATAGTCTAGAAACTCATCCATATAGTTGAGTTTAAAATCCAAGCGAGCACTGTTTGTTCCTGAAGGTAAATACAAACTCATTACGGAAACGGTTTCAAAGTCTACACGTAAATTACGCCCTTCAAAATCCATGGTTTCTATACCCGTTCCGTATTCAATGTGTTTTGGTTCAGTTTTACATAAAATAGCAACGCTACTATATCCTTTTTTTTGCGCAGAAAACCAATAGTTGTATTTATATCCTGCTTCTTCAAACAGACTCAAATCCAATTGTTCTTTATGTGCTTTTGTTTCTTGAATACAAAGCACGTCTGGATCGGCCGCTTTTATCCAGTCAAAAAAGCCTTTTTTTATGGCGGCTCTGATACCATTTACGTTATAGGAGATTATTTTCATGTGTCTTTGTCATTAAGTTTTGATGCTTACATTTTATGCAAGAATAATAAAATAGGGTGCTTTATTGTTGATATGAATCGCGTAAAGATCTACGCATAACTTTGTTTGAGGCCGTTCGCGGCAAGCTAGTGATTTTTATCAATTCCGACACTTTAAAAAGTGGATTTAGTTGATTCTTGATGCTTTTTTTGACCAACATTAATTGGTTTTCATTTGATATGTCGGAAGGATTTTCTACATAAAAAACAACCAATTTACTAGGGCCTCCTCCGGTTGGAGAAATAGCAACCGCTGCAGATTCCTTGATAAAATCTAGTTGGTTTATAACGCTTTCTATTTGAATAGAACTTACTTTAATTCCTCCTAAATTCATGGCGTCATCCACACGTCCACTGGCTATAAAATAACCATTGTCTAGTTTGGTTAATTCGTCTCCATGGCGTCTTAATACTTGGTTTTTATACCTTGGTGTATCTTGAAAATAGACTTCGTAATGATCTTTGTTTAGTAAGGAGTTTGACATTCCTAATATGGGAGGAATCAAATACATTTCACCGGTAGTGGTTTCCGTATTATTTTCGTCTAATAAAACGAATGCTCCTCCTAATGCTTGACTAGAGAAAGTACTAGGGTAATTGTCTTGAAGGAGGGTGCTAGTTACATATCCACCTCCTATTTCGGTTCCTCCACAGTATTCTATTACAGGTTTGTTTCCTGCTAAGTCCATTAAGTATTCCATTTCTGATGGACTAGAAACTTCGCCGGTAGAACTGAAACATTTTATGGCTGTCCAGTCGTGTTTTTCCATACACTGGGATTGTTTCCAAACCCTCACAAAACTAGGAATTACACCTAACATGCTGGTCTTACTTTCTTGGATAAATTCACCGAATTCTTCGCCCATCGGTGCTCCGTAATACAAGGCGATACATCCTTTGTTTATCAAGCTTGCAAAGACCAACCAAGGCCCCATCATCCAACCTAAATTGGTAGGCCAACAAACCACGTCGTTTTTATGAATATCTTGGTGATAAAACCCATCCGACGCAGATTTTATAGGGGTAGTATGTGTCCATGGAATGGCTTTTGGAGCTCCCGTAGTTCCTGAGGAGAACAATACAGTAATGCATGCCTCTGGATCTTGTTTGACGGAAGTAAACTGGGTGTTTATACTGATAAAATCATCCCAAAATGTATCTTGCGTTCTCAAAGAAATAGCTTTGTCCAACATGGGGATTACCACAATACTTTCTGTAGTTGCTTCGACTACTTTTGTATATAAAGGCAATGATTTTCCTGCGCGTTGTAATACATCTTGCGTAAAAACAATTTTAGGTTGGGTGATGTCTAGCCTTACTGCAATTTCATTTGTAGTAAAACTGTCAGCAATAGTTACCACAGGCATTCCTGCTTTAATTCCTGCTAAATAAATAGCGACCGCTTCTACCGTCATGGGTAAATCGATGCCTATTTTATCCCCTGTTTTTAAACCAGCTTCTTGCAAACCATTGGCAATGGAATTGACTAATTTTTCTAGTTTTTCCTGTGTAATTTCTTGTAAATCTCCACCTTCTTTTTGAAAGCGAATAACGACGGCGTCATTATCATTTTGAAAACAACTATCGGCAATATTTAATTTGGAATGGTATAGCCATTGCGGTTTTTCTACCCCATTATCTATATTTAAAA
>Ga0209292_1003750_pt1 | contig 16542 bp, 4 predicted proteins | sample GOMGulsemesocosm_2_FD_184634 | JGI IMG/M metagenome (GOLD analysis project Ga0209292, IMG submission 184634) | Methane-oxidizing microbial communities from mesocosms in the Gulf of Mexico - GOM9C Gulf of Mexico (SPAdes) (version 2) | ecosystem: Environmental > Aquatic > Marine > Cold seeps... | reverse complement strand
TTTTGCTGTAGTTCCAAATGATACAATCACATTAAAAGGTTCTACAATTAATCCTTTTGCAGGATTTAATTCTTATCGATTTGAGGTGGATACTACAGACTTGTTCAATAGTCCAGAATTAAGATATGCAATAAAGAGTTCATTGGGTGGAGTTATTGAAACTGAATTCGACCAATGGTTGAGTAGCTCAAGTAATATGTTATCCAATTTGATATTAGAAGATAGTATGGTTTACTTTTGGAGAGTTAGTGTAAACGATCCAACTGACATGAATTGGGCTGAGTTTTCTTTTCAGTACATAAAAGATAAATCTGGATGGGGACAAGATCATTTTTTTCAATTTAAAAAGAATGAGTTTTCAGCATTGAATTATCAAAGAACTACTAGGACTAGAACTTTTGATCCCGCTGGAACAAAAATAGGATGTGATGTTTTTGGAAATGCAGTAGTTCCTCAAGTGTATTATACACAATGGGATATTAATGGTGTTCAACAAGAATATGGTATATGTACTTATTCGCCTTCTTTTAAAGTGTGCGTTGTGGATGCTCTAACTTTAGAAGCTTGGCAGAGTAGATGGTTTGATGCTGCTAATAACGTTATGATAAATCCTGATCATTCTTTTGGGAATGCTAATGATATTGGAGGGTGTAGATGGTGGAGACCAGAGAAATATTTTGTTTTCTTTCAAAATGATTCTACCTCAATGGTTAATATGCAAGATATGTTAATCAATGATGTGCCTGACAGTAATTATGTTTTGATATATACATCTAGGTATATTAGTTATGACAGTTGGGATGCATCTAATCCAGAATTATATAATTTCTTTCAAACTTTAGGTTCGGATAGTATAGCAGTTGGAAAGACAGCAGTTCCGTATATTTGCTTTTACAAAAAAGGAGCTGAAGCAACAACGTTTGAAGAAGTTTATGGAAGTGATTTGAATGAACATATCGTGTTTGAAGGTAATATGGTTGGGTATGACTATAGTGGGTTTGAAACTTCAACTACGATTGGGCCTTCGCTGGAGTGGGAAACTGTGTACTGGGATAGATACGCGCTTGAAGATCCAACAACAGATACGACCAGGTTAAAAATATTTGGTTTACAAACCAATGGTGTTGAAACGTTATTAATAGATACATTATTTACTGCAAATGATTCAATTGTTAACTTCAATTCAATTCATTCAGCAGCAGATTATCCTTATTTAAGATTACAGTCTCATAATGTTGATACTGTTGATTATACACCTGCCCAAGTGGATAGGTGGCATGTGTTGTATTCTCCAGTTCCAGAAGCAGCTATTACTGGTGTGGATGGGTATTATATTTTTCCAACCGACACTGTTTTTGAAGGTCAAGAATTGGCATTTGCATTTGATGTAACTAATATTAGTGATTTACCAATGGATTCTATTTTGGTGAATTATTGGATTGAAGATCATGAGCATAATATTATACCAATACCATATTTAAGACAAGATTCATTGAGGGTAGGACAAATTATTAGGGATACAATTGATATTCAAACTTTAGGGTTAAAGGACTTGAATGGTTTATGGATTGAGATTAATCCATATATTTCTAATTCTTCAACGACTGACCAGCCAGAACAATACCATTTTAATAATATTGGACAAATTCCATTCTATGTTCATGATGATGATGAAAACCCAATACTAGATGTAACATTTAATGGGTATCATATTTTGAATGGAGATTTAGTTGATCCTGTGTCTGAGGTGATTATGACTTTAAAAGATGAGAATCAGTATTTAATCATGTCTGAAGAAGCTGACACGGCTAATTTTGGAATTTATATTACGGATCCAAATGGGCTTCAAAAACGATTAAATTTTAGAAATTCATTAGGAGAGCAAATGTTAGAGTGGATACCTGCAAATCAAAGCTCCAAAAAGTTTAAAATTATTCATAAGGGTAACTTTAAGTTGAATGGTGTGTATAGGCTCTTAGTTCAGGGGGCAGATAAATCTGGGAATTTATCTGGCGATTTTAGTTACGATATTGAATTTGAAGTAGATCATAATTCGAGTATTACTAACTTAATGAATTATCCAAACCCGTTTTCAACTCAAACTCAATTTGTATTTACTTTAACTGGGGCTGTACTGCCTGATGAATTTACAATTCAAATAATGACCATTTCAGGTAAGGTTGTTAAAGAAATTACTGTCGGTGAGTTGGGGGATATTCATATTGGAAGGAATATTACTGATTATAGATGGGATGGAAAAGATGAATATGGCGATAATTTAGCAAATGGTGTGTATTTGTATAGGGTAATCACTAAAATCAATGGCGAGAACATTGAGCACCGAGAAAGTGGTGCAGATAGCTATATTTCTAAAGGATTTGGGAAAATGTATATAATTAGATAGGATTGTCTTCTTAGGTTTAACTTCAATAGGTTGGTATTTAACCTATTAATTTGGATTGATTCTTTAAAAGTAATTGTAATATTTTTTAGTTACTTATGAATCAAAGGTTTTGTTTTTTGTTAGAAATTTACATGCATGTTATTAAAACTAATAAAAAGGTAAGCACAACTCTTTTAATACTAATTGAATGGCATTGATATTTTTGTTTTCGACCTAGAGGGTTAGCTCAATAATTATATAATTACCGATTAAATAGATATTTATACCAGTGAGTTAATATTAAGTATATGTTGTAATATGTTTTTATACATTTATCAAGTTTTCAAATTAAATCAAACTTAAATTATTATTTAGGCAACCGTTTTAATAGAGAGACGTTTACTTGTTGTGTAAAACACATATATTGAAAAAACTTATTATGAAAAAACTTATTGTATTGCCCTTAATGCTAGTGATAGCGTTTTTTTTTGTGTCTTTTGTGAATGATGAAAAAACAACAAATTCGTACAGAATTGTTCAATCTGACACAAAGTTTTCGGATGAATTTTGTGAAAATGCGATCTCTGAAGCGAATTGGTGCGGATTTCGTTATGAAAACAAAAGAAATATTATTCAGTTTGATACTGGTTTAAAAGTAGAATTTTTTTCAATGAAAGAAATTGGAGAAAATAATGCAAACTGCATTTTAACTGATTATAGAGATTTTTCAAATGATGTATGGAGGTTTACTCCGGAAGGAAAAATCATTCATTTAGTTTCTAAAGTTTCAAAAAAATAAATTCCCCTCAAAAACCCCAATAAAAATGAAAAATTTCTATTTACTCTTTGTAAGTGTTTTACTTACTGTGTTCAGTTATTCTCAAGGAGATGACTGTGCAAATGCTTTAGATCTAGGTGCGCTTCCAACTCCAGAAACGTGTGGTAATGGGCCTAATAATGGGGAAGGTGTTGATGTCGTTAATAATTTAACCAATGTTGGAGCAATTGCTGAGAACCCGTATAATTCACTTTTGGATTGTCAAGGAGGTACCGCTGATCAGGCAACTCCAGCAGCTGATGTTTGGGTGACTTTTGTTGCTTCAGGACAAGTTTTAGATATTACTATGACAAGTGGCTTGGCAGGTGCGAATATTTCAATTTACCAAGGGACAACGTGCGGAGCTTTGAATCCTTTGTTTTGTACTATTTCAAATAATGGTTCTGTTGCAGAAACGTTTAGTTCGTTAGTTCCAGGTGAACAGTATTTTATGCAAATAAGTGGTGAGGATGAAGTTGATACGGCTCCATTTACATTGACTTTAAATAATTATGAAGATTGTTCGCAATGTGCACAAGACTTGTCTTTGACTGCAACTCCACCTCCTGTGAATGGTGTGTATCAACCTGGAACTACAGTTGAGTTTTGTATGACAGTAGGTTCTTTTGAAGAGATTTCGATACATTGGTTGCATGGTATTTCTCCATTGGGTTTTGGTCCTGGTTGGGATGAAACTACTTTAGTTGGTACTGGGGTAACGGGGAGTGATGTTACTTGGGTTTGGGAGGATGATAATTCTGTGCCTCAAGCTGGATATTATGTGGATTCTGATGTTAATGGAAGTGTTGATGATAATTTTGGAGATAATGATGCTGTTAATATAACAGCGTGTTGGGAAATAACAACTGTTAGTGATGTGAATTGTGTAAATGGTGAATCGGCTGGTTTAAATGTAGAAACGTATTCGGATGGTGAAACAGGGAGCTATACTTCTGGTTCGTGTACTGGTGATCCTGTAACTCCATTTAATGCAATAGTTTCATGTTGTGATTTTCCACTAACTAGTTTTGTAAACCCTTCTTGTGATAATATTGCTGATGGTTCGGTGTCTGCAACAGGTCAAGGAGGAACGGCTCCTTATGATTATTCATGGGAAGATGCTACTGGAGCGGTTGTGTCTACTGATAATAATTTAGCTGATGGTGTTGCTAGTACTTCTGCAGGTTTATTAAATGGTACATATACCGTTACTGTTACTGATTTTAATGGTTGTGAAAAAATAGTTGATATAACTATAGCTGGACCTCCATGTCCACCTTGTTTTTTTAATGGAATAAGTGCTAATGCCGCTATAACATGTCCGTCTACTACATATTCTACTACGGGTGTTTTAACTTTTCAAGATGCTCCTAGTTCAGGAACTTTAACAGTTACAGATTGTAATGGAAATGAAGAAGTGTTTAATGCGCCTTTTACTTCTCCTCAAAACTATACATTAACTGGTCAAACAGCTGATGGATTAACGTGTGACATTACTGCTGTATTTTCAGCAGATGTTGCTTGTACAATAACAACAAGTCCAATTGCTCCTATTTGTCCTTGTGTAATTACAAATTTTAATATTGTTCAAGGTGATTGTATTGCCGCAACAGATACATATAGTATGAGTGGGACAGTTACTTTTGATATGGCACCTACAACTGGTGTTTTGACCGTAAGTGTTGATAATGGAACGACTACTTATGATACGGTTATTAATGTGGCAGACTTTATTAGTCCTTTAGATTTTAGTATATCGGGAATACCTTCAGATGAAGCAGGTTCAACTATTACAGCTGTGTTCTCTGCTGATGCTGGTTGTACTTCTGCTATTCCTTATACAGCACCGCCAACGTGTGCTTGTGATGCTGAAATTGGTACATTTAGTACATTTGATGATAATGCTACCAATACTGATTATGTTTTATGCTTTGGTGATAGTTTTAACTATCAATCAAATGGTGATTATACACCACCAGCGGATATTGCTGATGGTGACCCTTATAATCCAGGAATAGGTTTTTTGATATATTCATGTCCTCCTACGCCAGGAATTGAACCTGTTAATGATTTGTGTTTTGAAGGTCTTGTTACAGACGGAACAGGAGCTCTTCTTTTTAATGATTTAAATAATTTGGGATGGATTAATGCTTACCCAGCTGGGACCTTTGTAAATAACACTATTTATTATGTGCCCATTACTATGTATGATATAGCTGGTAATCTTTATTCTAATGTAATATTACCAAACCCAACATGTTATGACCTAGGTCCAGCAGTTGCAGTTCAATATTTACCTGAAATAAAATTCCTTGACGCTGAAGATTGTCAAGCGGGGAGTATTACTACAACTATAAATGGAGGCCTTCCAGAAATTGATGGGTCTAACTTTACTGCTGTGCCAGGATCCTTGACTCCTGTGAATGCTTCTTTTGATAATACAACTGCAGCTAATGGAGGTACAATAACGATTAGTGGATTAACTAATGGACAAAATTACTCTTATAATGTAGTGGATGACAACGGATGTCCTATTGTCGTTTCAGGTACGTTTATAGGAACTGAAGATCCAGGTTTTAATTATGATAATTATACTATATGTACGGAAGGTACTGACCCTGTAGTTAACATTACTGGAGATGCTGGAACATTTTCTTTTGCTTTAACCGCTGGTGTTGGACCAACATTAAGTATTAATACTACTACAGGAGCTATTGATGCTAGTGCGTCAGATCCAGGAACGTATGATATAACATATACAACGAATGATGCAACTTGTTTTTCTGATTCTGTAGTTACTATGATTATTAATTTAACACCTATTGTAGATCCAGAATTGGATCAAACGGTTTGTGCAGATGCAGACTTTGTAGATATCAATTTTACTGGTACGGTTGGAGCAACTTTTGATTGGACAAATGATAACACAACGATTGGGTTAGGAGCAAACGGAACTGGTGATATTTTAGCCTTTACAGGAGTTAATGCAACTGCAGCTCAAATATCTGCTACAATTACTGTTATACCAACATTAGGGACTTGTGTTGGTTTACCAATAACTTTTGATTTAAGTGTTGATCCTTTAGATAATCCTGGATTTTCTTATCCTGTTTATACATATTGTACGTCTGAAGGGGATCCAACAGCCACTATTGATGTTGCAGGTGGAGCATTTACATTTGCTATTGTAAATGGAGGGCCTACCTTAGTAATTAATGCCACTACTGGATTGATTGACTTAGGAGCAACTGATGCTGGTTCATATGATATAACATATACTACAGGAGGAGCTTGTCCTCAAGATTCTACAGTTACAATGAATATAGCTGCTACACCAACAGTTGATCTTGTAGCTGATCAAACGGTTTGTAATGGAGCTGATTTTGCTTTAATTGATTTTACAGGTTCAGCCGGTACTACTTTTAACTGGGTAAATGATAATGTTGCTATTGGTTTAGCGGCAAATGGAGTTGATGATATTCTTGCTTTTACTGCTACAAACGGAACTGCAGCTCAAATTTCAAGTACAATAACAGTAACTCCGGTTGCAGGGACTTGTACTGGAACACCAACATCATTTGATTTATTTGTTGATCCTTTAGATAATCCTGGATTTTCTTTTCCAGCTTATACGTACTGTACTTCAGAAATAAACCCAACTGCAGCAATTGACGTTGTTGGTGGAGTATTTACTTTTACTATAAACAATGGAGGACCTACTTTAGTTATTAATGCGGCTACAGGATTAATTGACTTAGGAGCAACTGACCCAGGTTCGTATGATATTACATATACTACAGTAGGTGTTTGTCCTTTAGATTCTACTGTAACAATGAATATTGCTGCAACACCTACAGTTGATCTTGTGGTGGACCAAACAGTTTGTGATGGTTTTGATTTTACTTTAATTGATTTTACTGGTTCAGCTGGTTCAACATTCAATTGGGTAAATGATAATGTTGCTATCGGTTTAGTAGCAAATGGTACAAATGATATTGCTGCCTTTACAGCTGTAAATGGAACAACATCACAAATTTCGAGTACAATAACTGTGACTCCTGTTGCAGGTTCTTGTACAGGTACATTAACTACTTTTGAATTATTTGTTGATCCTTTGGATAATCCAGGGTTCTCTTATCCAGATTATGTACTTTGTACTACAGATGCTAATCCAACAGCTAATATTGATGTTGCAGGTGGAGTATTCACTTTTGTAGCAACAACAGGAGGTCCTACTTTAGTAATTAATGCGGCAACAGGTTTAATTGATTTAGGAGCGTCTGATGAAGGTGTTTATGATATTACATATACTACTAATGGATTATGTGTTCAAGATTCAACGATCTCAATGACGGTTAACTTTACACCAACTGTTGATGTTGTTACTGACCAAACTGTTTGTGATGGGACTGATTTTACAACAGTCGTATTTACAGGGACTGCTGGCTCAGTTGCCACAACGTATGATTGGACAAATGATGATGTGTCAATTGGTTTAGGAGCTGCTGGAACAGGAAGTATTGTTGGGTTTGCAGCTACAAACTCAACGGCTGTGTTAACTTCAGGGCTTATAACAGTGACACCAAGTACGCCAACGTGTACTGGTACTGCAACTACTTTTAATCTGAATGTAACTCCTATGGATAACCCGGGGTTCTCATATCCTGCTTATAGTTATTGTTCTTCTGAAGTTGACCCCGCTGCAATTATTGATGTGACTGGTGGTTCATTTTCATTTAGTGCAACGACTGGTGGTCCAAATTTAGCTATTGATGTAACTACGGGATTAATTGATTTAGATGCTTCAAATGCAGGTGTGTATAATATTACATATACTACTGCTGGATTATGTCCACAAGATTCTACTATTGTAATGAGTGTTGCATCTACACCTGCTGTTGATCCAATTGGTGATCAAACAGTTTGTCATGGACAAGATTTTGCTTTAGTAGATATTTTAGGTTCAGTAGGGTCTGTATTTAATTGGACAAATGATAATGTAACTATTGGTCTTGCGATTTCTGGAGTTGATGATATTGCTTCATTTACTGGAGTTAATACAACGCTAGTACCTCAAACAGGAGTTGTTGTTGTAACGCCATCTGCAGGTTCTTGTGTTGGTGAGACTACTACATTTAACTTAACGGTTAATCCACTTGATAATGCTGGATTTAACTTTCCAATAACTGCATTCTGTACGACTGATGCTAATCCAATTCCGTCAATAGATGTGGTTGGTGGTACATTTACTTCATTTACGACATCTGGTGCAGGTAATATAGATATTGATCCTTCAACAGGAGAAATTAATTTAGCAAATTCTGATGCTGGTTCTTATGATATTACTTATACTACAGTTGGTCCAGATTGCCCTCAAGATTCTGTACTTAACATTACTATTAATTTGACTCCAATAATTAATTCTATCGCTGATCAATTGGTATGTGAAGGTAATTCATTCTTCACTGTTGATTTTACAGGTAGTGCAAATCCAACTTTTACTTGGACAAATGATAATACAAATATTGGTTTAGCAGCAGATGGGAATGGAGATATTTCTTCATTCGTTACAACAACAGCTGGTGGATTGGAAGTAGCAAATATTACTGTTACACCTTTGACTGCTACTTGTGTTGGAGCTGATTCTACATTTGTTCTTAGCGTTGACCCATTAGATAATCCTGGGTTCGGTTACGCAGGTTATAATTATTGTACTGCAGACTTAGTAGATCCATCAGCAACTATTGAAGTAGCAGGCGGGACTTTCACTTATGTTGCAACGGCTGGAGGTCCAAACTTGGTAATTGACGCCACAACTGGATTGATAGATTTAGATTTATCAGATGAAGGGATTTATGATATAACATATACAACGGCTGGTCCATGTGTTCAAGATTCTACTGTTTCTTTAACAATTAATTTTACACCTGTTATTTCAACTGTAACCGATCAAACAATTTGTCACAATACACTTTTTAACACTGTTAATTTTACGGGTGTTAATGGTGTTTTACCAACTACTTATGATTGGACTAATGACAATACAACTATTGGTTTAGGTACAAACGGAAATGGTGATATTGTTGGTTTTACTGGGACAAATACTTCAGGTGTTCAAACAACAGGAATTATTACAGTGATACCTAGTACTGCAGAATGTATTGGTTTGGCGACTACATTTAATTTAAATGTTGATCCAATTGATGTGGCTACATTTGAATATGTTGACGGATTAACGTATTGTGCTTCAGGAGCGGTAGATCCGACAGTGAATATCACTGGAACAACAGGAGGTTCATTTGCCTTTACAATTAATTCAGGTGGACCTAACTTAGCATTTGATACAAATACAGGAAATATTGATTTATCAGCGAGTGATGTGGGTAGTTATGATGTTAAATACCAAACAAACGGTGTATGTCCGGCTTTAACAACATTAACTGTTGTTATTACTGATGCACCAATTGCTGATTTTACTAGTGGTACTTACTGTGTCTATGACAATGATGAGCCAGTTACATTTATTAATGGTGGATCAGGAGGGTTGTTTACTGCAATTCCTGTAGGTTTAATAATTAATCCATTAACTGGTTTAGTTGATATTGATGCAAGTGTCATAGGAGTGTATACAATAACGAATACTATCGATCTTACAGCTCAAGGTTGTGCTTTGGTTTCTGCTGATGCAGATATAGCAATTAACGGATTACCAGTTGCTAATATAACAGGGGATGTCACATTATGTCAGAATGACCCATTAGAGGATGTGACGATTAATTTTGTTCCTTCTGCTACTTCAACTGGTCCTTGGACTGTTGAGTATGCTTTTAATGATGGTCTAACTCAATTTGCTACAGAAACATCTAACAGTTATACTATTGCTGCCGCAAATTTTGGTGATTATTCATTAGTTTCTGTTTTGGATGAAACTACTGGTTGTTCTCAAGATGTGGTTGGAATGGTTAGTGTAGATTCGTTTGCTATGCCTTACGTTAAGCCTCCATATGCACAAGAGGTGTGTGAAGGGTTAGAATTAGATTTATTTGATTATATTGGATTACCTGCAGGTGTTGAGTTTGTTTGGGCTACTGCTATCGATATTGGATTTGGAACTACAGGTGTAGGAAATATTCCTAATTTTATAGCTAATAATCCAAACCCTCCTGCTAATGTATTTACTGTGAATGTAACTGCAATTACGCCAAGTAATGTTACAGTTAATTCACCTCAAGGATGTATTGGAAATACAGAACAACAATTGATAACTATTAACCCATCACCAACTGTTAATATTTTAGCAGATAGATTAAATGGGTGTGCACCAACAACAATTGAGTTTACTGATTTAGTACATGATGGACAAATTTATGACTGGACATTTGGAGACGGAGGTACAGGAAGTGGGAATCCATTATCTCATACGTATGAAGCAGGTGGTTTGTATGATGTTGGATTAACAGTTACAAGCGCAAATGGTTGTGTTGCGAGTGATGAGGAGATTGGATACATCAATATCACATCTATGCCAATTGCTGATTTTAGTCTTACTCCGCAAATTACTGATGTTTCACATACTGAAATTGAATTCACGAATGAATCTATAAATGGAGACGAATATGAATGGGATTTTGGAGATGAAACAGAATTGAGTAATGATGTTGATCCTACACATGTTTATGCAGATGTTCCTAATCAATATGCAATTACATTGTGGGTATTTAACAATGATCGTGTTTGTAAAGATTCAATTCAAAAGTTTATCACAATAAATGATGTACTTTTATATTATGTACCTAATGTGTTTACTCCGGATCAAGATGCATATAACGAAACATTTAAGCCAATATTTACATCTGGTTTTGATCCGTTCGATTATCATTTGATGATATTTAACCGTTGGGGTGAAGTTATTTTCGAATCTCATGATACCAGATATGGTTGGGATGGTACATATCCTGAAGATGGTAAGCTTTGTGCGGATGGCGTGTATGTTTGGAAGATATCGTTTGCAGAAACCATGTCAGACAAACGACATGACATTACAGGTCACGTCAGTTTATTAAAATAAATTTATAAAAAAGTGCTAAGCGAAAGTTTAGCACTTTTTTTATAAATATATTAGTCGTATTTCTTTCGGCTTATTGTAAATATCCAAATTATTTAATTTGAAGTTTGTAATGTAAATGTCTAATTTTTTTCTTTTTAGATACTTTATTAATATGTGTTTTTCAACATTAAATGAAGGTGGTTAAATTTTCTAATAATGATATTTTAATTAAATGTTTAACAATATTATTTTTTTTAGCGTTATAGATTAAGCGTGTTTTTACAACAGTTAATCGTTAGTTTGTTTAATATAACACGTATTTATACCTAGAGTTATATCTGTATACTTTTTTAGGCAACTGTTAAAATTTTGTTGCGTTAAGGTTAAAGAAATAATATACTATGAAAAAAATAACAATACTAATAATCACAATTTTTATTGTGAATTTTGGGCTTTGTCAAGACAATACTCAAAATAAATCTATGGTAAGTATTAGTGTGAAGTCAATAAGAACTGATACTGTTCAGTACACATTTGCATCAAACCCAAATTTTTATATAAGTGAGTTTAAAGCTCCATTAATGGAAGGTCGTTGTAAGTATTATTTTCAAAATGTGTTAAGTGTGAACATTGATTATAAGACACAAATTGTGTCATTTATTTTTTCAAAAGCACTGACAAAAGATGAAATTTTAAAACTTATTTCTCACTTTAAATATGCTACTTATGAAATTCTTTGAAAAATTAGTATTAATACTTCTGGTGTTTAACACCTCTATTGCTATTGCTCAGTGTGATACAGATATTAGTATTTGCACACCTGGCGTTGCAGGTCCGTTTAATTTTTCAACCCCTTCTGTTAATCCTTCTTCATGCTTAGATTATTGGAATGGTGATGCTGCTCCAAATTATGCCTATATTATACTTTATATTACCTCATCAGGTCCATTGAATTTATTAATTGATGGTGATCTTACGACTGGTTGTTTGGATGTTGCCATTTTTGACATAACAGGACAGGCAGATCCATGCGGATCATTAGGATTAGGAACTGAGTTAAGTTGTAACTATGCTTCAAATTGTGATGGGTGTAGTGAATTTGGCTCGACTTTTCCAGGTTGTTTATCAGAAGTTGCTGCTCCTATAGTTAGTGCTGGTGACATCCTAATGATTTTAGTAGAAGATTGGTCTGGTACCGCATCATCATTTACACTTGAACTTGATTCAACTGGTGCACAAACAGGGCCAGGAGATCCTACGATAACTCCTGCTGGTCCACTTAATACTACAGATCCTTCAGTTATTATGACTGCAGTTAACGGTGGTGGAACTTGGTCTTCAGATTGTGGAGCATGTATTGACCCCGTTACTGGAGAGTTTGATCCTGTTGTTGCTGGTGATGGTACTCATGAGATTTGTTATGAACTAGGAACTGGTCCATGTTTGGTTGTTGATTGTATTGATGTTGTTGTTGGTACTCTACCATGTTTTTTTAATGGAATTAGTGCTAATGGAGCTATAACATGTCCGTCTACTACTTATTCAACAACAGGAGTTTTGACTTTTCAAGATGCACCAACTTCGGGAACATTAACTGTTACGGATTGTAATGGGAATGATCAAGTGTTTAATGCACCTTTTACTTCTCCTCAAAATTATACGTTAATAGGTCAAACAGCTGATGGTTTAGCGTGTGACATTACTGCTGTATTTTCAGCAGATGTTGCTTGTACAATAACAGCAAATTCAATTGCACCTATTTGTCCCTGTGTAATTACAGGTTTTAATGTTGTTCAAGGTGATTGTATTGCCGCGACAGATACATATAGTATGAGTGGAACCGTTACTTTTGATATGCCGCCTACAACTGGTGTGTTGACTGTAAGTGTTGATAATGGAACGACTACTTATGATACTGTTATTAATGTGGCAGACTTTATTAGTCCTTTAAGTTTTAGTGTGTCAGGAATACCTTCAGATCAAGCTGGGTCAACGATTACAGCTGTGTTCTCTGCTGATTCTGATTGCATTTCTGCTATCCCTTATACAGCACCTATATGTACCTGTGAGGCTGAAATTGGTACGTTTAGTACATCTGACGATAATGTTACGAATACTGATTACGTTTTATGTTTTGGTGATAGTTTTAACTATCAATCAAATGGTGATTATACACCACCAGCGGATATTGCTGATGGTGATCCTTATAATCCAGGAATAGGATTTTTGATATATTCATGTCCTCCTACACCAGGAGTTGAACCTATTAATGATTTGTGTTTTGAAGGGCTTGTTACTGACGGTACAGGGGCTCTTTTATTTAATGACTTAAACGATTTGGGTTGGATTAATGCTTATCCAGCTGGGACATTTGCAAATAACACTATTTATTATGTACCTATTACTATGTACGACATAGCTGGTAATATTTATTCTAATGTTATTTTACCAAATCCGTCATGTTATGATTTGGGACCAACTGTTGTTGTTCAATATTTACCTGAAATAAAATTCCTTGACGTTGAAGATTGTCAAGCGGGGAGTATTGCTGCAACTATAAATGGAGGGCTTCCAGAAATCGAGGGGTCTAACTTTACTGCTGTGCCAGGATCATTAATTCCTTTGAATGCTTCTTTTGATAATACAACTGCAGCTAATGGAGGTACAATAACGATTAATGGATTAACTAATGGACAAAATTATTCTTATAACGTAATGGATGATAATGGATGTTCTATTGTAGTTTCGGGTACGTTTATAGGAACTGAAGATCCAGGTTTTAATTATGATAATTATACTATATGTACCGAAGGTGCTGATCCTGTAGTTAGCGTTACTGGAGATGCAGGTACATTTTCTTTTGCTTTAACTGATGGTGTTGGACCAACATTAAGTATTAATACTACTACAGGGGCTGTTGATGCTAGTGCATCAGATCCAGGAACATATGAAATCACTTATACAACAAATGATGTAACTTGTTTTTCTGATTCGGTTGTTACTATGGTTATTAATTTGACGCCTATTGTCGATCCTGAATTGGACCAAACGGTTTGTGCAGGAGCAGACTTTGTAGATATCAATTTTACTGGTACGGTTGGAGCAACTTTTGAATGGACAAATGATAATACAACTATTGGTTTAATTGCAAATGGAAATGGTAATATTGTTGGGTTTACTGGAGCTAATATTTCTGGTGTTCAAACAATAGGGATTATTACAGTGACACCTAGTACTGCAGAATGTATTGGTTCAGGTTCTACATTTAATTTAAGCGTTGACCCAATTGATGTGGCAACATTTGAGTATGTTGATGGATTAACTTATTGTGCTTCAGGGTTGGTAGACCCGACTGTGAATATTACTGGAACAACAGGTGGTACATTTTCTTTTTCTATTAATTCAGGAGGACCTAATTTAGCATTTGATACAAACACAGGAGGTATTGATTTGTCCGCTAGTGATGTTGGTAGTTATGATATTCAATATTTAACAAATGGAGTGTGCCCAGAAATAAGTACATTAACTGTAGTTATTTCTGATGCACCTGTAGCCGATATAGTTAGCGGAGTTTATTGTCATAATGATGATGTTAATTCTAATGATGTTGTTACGTATATTAATGGTGGTTCGGGTGGATTATTTACTGCAGTTCCTACAGGCTTAGTAATTAACTCATTAACTGGTTCGGTTGATGTTGCAGCGAGTACTGTGGGGGAATATACAATAACAAATACTATTGACCTTACAGCTCAAGGTTGTGCTTTAGTTTCTGTGGATTCGGAAATTATAATAAACGCATTGCCAACCGCTTATATTAGTGGAACGACAACTATATGTCCATCTGATCCATTACCTGATTTGCAAGTTGAGTTTACTTCAGTTGGAGATTGGGATTTGACTTATGCATATAATGGGGTGGAACAAACAGTTACTGGTTCTTCACCTCTAATTATGGCTGAAATGGGGTTTGGAAGTTATGAATTAGTTAATGTTACTGATGGAAATGGATGTATTAATTCATTATCTGGAATTGCCATTATCGATTCTTTTTTGATACCTGTTATTCATCCTTTTAATGATTATATACTTTGTGAAGGTGATGAGCTTGTATTGCCTAATTTTTTCAGTTTGAATTCGAATGATTTTTTTGAGTGGCAAATGACTACTGGAACAAATATTGGTTTTGGAACTAATGGAGAGGGGAATATTCCTTCTTTTGTTTCTTCAAATTGTCAAACAGTTACTATTGAAGTAACTCCTCTTTCAAGTGTGGTTGATGGTAGTTGTTATGGTGACCCAATCTACTTTGATGTCGTAGTTAGCGCATTACCAACTGTTAATATTTCAGCAGATAGACTAAATGGATGTGCTCCAACAACAATTGAGTTTACTGACTTAGTACATGATGGACAAATTTATGACTGGACATTTGGAGATGGCGCTGTTGGAAGTGGTAATCCATTATCTCATACCTATGAAGCAGGTGGTTTGTATGATGTTGGATTAACAGTTACAAGCGCTGATGGTTGTGTTGCGAGTGGTGTGGAAATTGGATACATTAATATCACATCTATGCCAATTGCTGATTTTAGTCTTTCACCTCAAATTACTGATGTTTCACATACAGAAATTGAATTCACAAATGAATCTATAAATGGAGACGAATATGAATGGGATTTTGGAGATGAAACAGGATTGAGTAATCATATTGATCCTACGCATGTTTATGCAGATGTTCCTAATCAATATGCAATTACATTGTGGGCGTTTAACAATGATCGTGTTTGTAAAGATTCAATTCAAAAGTTTATCACAATAAATGATGTACTTTTATATTATGTACCTAATGTGTTTACGCCAGATCAAGATGCATATAACGAAACATTTAAACCAATATTTACATCTGGTTTTGATCCTTTTGATTATCATTTAATGATATTTAACCGCTGGGGAGAAATAATTTTCGAATCACATGATGCTAGATATGGTTGGGACGGTACATATTCTGATGATGAAGAGCTTTGTACTGATGGAGTATATGTTTGGAAGATATCGTTTGCAGAAACCATGACAGATAAGCGACATGATATCACGGGTCATGTCAGTTTATTAAAGTAAATTAATAAAAAGTGCTAAGCGAAAGTTTAGCACTTTTTTTTAGAACCAAAGCTTTGTAAATTAAAATTACTTACTTTTATGAAAAATAATTAGATATTTTAAGGTTATGGTAAAAGAAATAATAATGGCTAGTGTGTTGATGTTTACAATAAGTTGTGCTAATTCTAAAAGAGC
>Ga0209292_1003745_pt1 | contig 16550 bp, 15 predicted proteins | sample GOMGulsemesocosm_2_FD_184634 | JGI IMG/M metagenome (GOLD analysis project Ga0209292, IMG submission 184634) | Methane-oxidizing microbial communities from mesocosms in the Gulf of Mexico - GOM9C Gulf of Mexico (SPAdes) (version 2) | ecosystem: Environmental > Aquatic > Marine > Cold seeps... | reverse complement strand
TACTATAGGCTAATGAGTTGGCTACGGGAAAAGCTGGGTTTGCTTTTATAAATTCATTCATCAGTGTAGCGTTACCATCAGTAGTTTCCACTAGTGTAAATGATGGTCCACCACTACCTCGAGCTTCGAAGTTTAATATTAAACCGATGTCTTTGGTCCAAGGATGTTCTTTAACAAATAATCTAGCGCCGTTTAAACCGAGTTCTTCGCCATCAGTAAATAGAATAATAATATCGTTTTTATGAGAAGTTCCTTCTGCAATAAATGCTCTAATACCTTCCAATACTGTAGCTACTCCACTTGCTGCATCGCTAGCTCCTTTTGAAGAATGTCCTGCGCTATCGTAATGACTCATTAGCACCAAAGCTTTTGAATTGTCGGTACCTTTAATTCTTGCAGCTATATTTTTTACATTCGCAAAAGTTCCCCAGTCACTAAAACTATTTCCTGTTTGAGTTTGAACATCTAAACCTAATTTTTCCAGTTCATCAATGACATAAGTAGCTGCTGTTTCATGAAAATCCATCCCCACAGAATGTGCAGCATGCCCCAGTTTTTGTACATGATTGAACGCCTTTTTATTAGAGAATTCTTTATTGGTAGGATTATCGATGAAATTATTTAAAGGCAATTGTGATTTGATACTTGTATAAGCAGCAAGACTTAATATGATTAGTGCTATAATTTTTTTAAACATGTTGTTGTAATTAAATAATTGAAAAGTTAGATGGATTAAAAAGCAACATTTATTCTTTTCGTTTTACTAAAGCATAAAACTCATTCTCTAATGGTAGATATCCTTGATCATATACAAAATAATATACAGTACCAATTTTTGTGGTATATGTAGAAGTGAAATAAGAGAAATCAAATCCTTTTTCTATCAATTTACTTCTAGATGTTTTGGTTTTATCTTTAGGATTCAACTCTTCTAAAATCCGCCAATTCTTCCGTAACCTATTGTTTACATTACGGATTAAATTTTTAGAATCTTTATTAACTCTATTATTATACTCATTCCTACAGCTGTCATCACAGAATTTTTTATCTGCTCGTCCTTTAATAGGTTTGTTGCATTCTAAACAGGCTTTTTCCATGGTTTTACTTTTTATATCGATAATGGCCAATGATGGTATAGGCAAATAAGACATCTTCAACAACTTGGCCACTACCAATATTATGGACTATTAAATTTCTTTTTCCATCTGTAGATTTTTTGTGAACTACGATACCAATGTGTGTAATTGCTCCACCTAAATTCCAACATACAATATCTCCAGGTTGATAATCATTAGGATTTGTTGTTATAGGCTTTTCAGCTTGATGCCGTTTGAAAAAGGTCATCAAGTTGGGTACTCTTCTATGATCAATATTGGTATCAGTTCTTTTCAATCCCCAGATTTTTGGATATAGATTAAAATTTTGTTTCATATCCTCATGAACTTCTTTTTGTAGGTCAATCCCCATTTTTCGGTAAGTTCGAATGACCACGTCAGTACAAACGCCTTTTCCTTCAGGCACATCTCCATTTGGGTAGGATATTGAAAAATAAGAAGGATCATAAACAACAGTGTCATCAATAATTTCTAGGGAGCAAACACTTATTTGTTGAAAGAAATCTTGAGCAAGAGCTATTTGTAAGCTGAATAGAAAACCTAGTAGGAGGATTGCTTTTTTCATGTTAGGCTTGGTGTGTTAGTTTATATTGTAGTTTTTCTTTTTCGCTACTAAGCCATTCTTCTTTTAGAATACTTAATAGTATAGCGTCTGTTCTTCCTTCTCCAGAAACAGAGGGGAACATATTTCTAAATACACCTTCTTTTTTACAACCAACACTAAGCATTGCATTAATACTTCTTTCATTTTCGACATATGCTCCTAAGCCAATTCTTTCAAAGCCAATAGTCTCGAACGCATATTTAAATAATAAGTACTTACAATGTTTATTTAAGCCTGTTCCTTGAAATTGTTTGCCATACCACGTATATCCTAAACGGATGGTATTTAAAAAGGAATTTATTTCAGAAAATCGCGTGCTACCAGCATATTGTTGTTTTCGTTTGTCATAAACAATAAAGGTATATGCGCTTTTGTTTTTTCTAGCTTGGATTGCTTGAGAAATGTAGTTTGTGAGGTTTTTTTCTCCATCTCCTTTTATAAAGGAATGGTCCCAAATATTTGGTTCGAGTGAAATATCTAGTAGATAAGGTACGTCTGATAAATGTATTGGTCGTAATTTAACGATGTCATTTTCAAGTAAAATATCTTTTTCAAAGTTAAATGGTATCATTTTATTTTTTTTGCATTGAAATTAATGGCTAAGAGAGTAATAAGTTTTTTAGTATTCTTTTTTTATGTTTGCTAAGTCTCTAACCTCTATTTTTCCCTTAGTAGGAATCATATTTTGCCAAACCCAATTATAATGCTCAATTACTTTTTCAGCATTTAAATGTGGTCTATCTCCTGTAGTATGTCCGTTTTTAACAACTACGATGTTATAATCTTTCGTTAAGGCAGATTGTACAGTGGCTTCAATACAAAAATCGGTAGCACATCCTGTTATGTAAAGCTCATTTGTATCCAATTCAATTAATTTAGATTGAAGCTGAGAACTGTAAAAAACATCATTAGCATACTTATTAATGAAGATGTCATTTGATTCAATGACTAATTCATCTAATAATTCCCATTCATTTGTGTTTGGAATAAATTCATTTGCTTGTGTACCGTCATGTTGAATAAATAGTACTGGAAAACGATGTTCTCTAAATAGCTGTGTAAGCTCATTGATTCTATTTACAGTTTCTTTGGTGTTAAAGCGTGGAGTTTCGGGTGTAAAAGAACCTTTTTGCATGTCAATTACTAATAAAGCTTTTCTGTTTTTCATTTACATAGTGATGATGTCACCAAGATACAAAATATCCGTTTACAAACGATTACGAATAGTTATTGATTTGACAGGGATAAATGTGGTGCTTAATTTTTTACAAAACGCAAGGTTTCTGAACCTTCAATTAGGATTAAATAGTGTCCAGTTTTTAATCGAGATACTGGAATTTTAGTGGTGCTATTTACGGTAGTTTGCTTCATTATTTTTCCTTGCATATCAGATATGCGTATCAAGGTGTCTTCCTTTAAATTAGCAATACTGATATATTCCGTAGTTGGATTTGGATAAACAGTAATTTTATTCAATTCGGTAGCCACAATTTTTTCTTCAATAGTTAAATCTATTTTAGTAATAGTGTTTTCGTCTGTAGAGGATACATATAAATAATTGTCATGTACTACAATGTCAAATGGAGCGTCTATTTTTGGTATAATGTAATCGATTTTTTTACTCGAATTTTGTAAATCTATTTTTGATATTTGATCTCCTAATAATTCAGCAATAAACAAATCATCACCTTTTATGAACATGTTTGTCGGAAAACTTAAGTCTTGAAAAACTTTTTTTACTACTGTGGTTCTTGCGTTTAATTCAATTTTAGAAATGCTATTTTTGAACAGTTCTACAATGTATAACTCTTCTTTATGGAGTAACATATCACAAGGCGACCTAAGATTTTTGATTACAAGTTCAGCGTGGAGGTTTTCTTTTGATAGGTCAATTTTTGAAATTCTATTTCCATTATATTCAGCGATGTACAATTCGTTTTTGTAAATTAATATATCTGATGGCGCATTTACATTTAGGGCGACATCTACAGGTAAAGCCTCTGGGTTTGATAAATCTATTTTTGATATTTTATTGGCGTCAGATTCTGCTATATATAACTCATTATTTAATATAGTTAAGGCTACGGGTTTTCCTAAACCTGAAATTACATCAATAACTACAGGGTTCTCTTCTGTAATATCAATTTTTGATATTTTGTTATTATTAGCTATATACAAGTCGTTGTCATGAAAAACTATTCCCATAGGACTATCAACATCAATAATATATTCTATTTTTTGAGCGTTTGTGTTTGCTATAAGGAATACTACAAACAAGTGAGTGATTTGTTTTTTCATAGTAGTTAAGTTTATTGGGAAAAGTATGTCTTAAAGGAAATGACTTACCATGAGTTATAAACGAAAAATCATAAAGTTTAGTATATGCTATGAACGATGAAATATTTTATTTATAATTTGAGCAGCTATCCTTTCTTAAGGAATCCAACGGCTAATGATATTGCTTTGTAGTTAAAAATAACTTGGTTTCGGGCACAAAAAAAGCCTCTCCAATAAAGGAAAGGCTTTTAGTTATATATTCTAAGTATTTGAACTCACAAATTGGAGTTCAAAACAAATAATTATATTGTGTTAAGACTACAGTCTGTACTCATAACTTCACCGTCACATCCGATAGTTACAGTAGCTACCATTTCAATAGATTGAATTGTTGGGTTATTACCGTGAGATTTAACTGACTTGTAAAAAGTTACTTCAGTAATAAATCCACTAACAAGACAAGAAGATACAACTTTTGTTTGTGCTGTAATTTCAAATCCTGACTCTTTAGCATCTTGGATACATTGACTTGCAGCTTGTTTAGCTGTTTTGATTACTTGATTGTTGTTTTGAGCAACAGAAGTAAAACTTAGTCCCATTACTAAAACTGCGAAAAGCATTAATTTTTTCATAATAATTTAATTTATAGGTTAATTTGAGGCGCGAATATATTAGTAATTTTATAACATTCCTTGGGTTAAATGTTAAATAAAAAATAAAAAATGTATCTCTGTAATAATGAGAAGAATACATGGTAAACTACCATGTTTACTGGGATTGTAATTTTTTTGATAGATTTTTTGAATTAATTTAATCCCATTTACAAACGACTACAAGCATTTACAATCGACAGTAAACAAGTAACTTTCGAATGATGAGGTGATTGCGATTTAACTTTGCAGTATCGAAACCTAAAAACCTGCCAACCGACAGGAGGGATCGATAGTATTAACTGTTTAACGATTGCCAGTGATGGCATACACAAAAAATTAAATTATGAGCACATTAAGAAACAAAGTACAGTTGATTGGGAATTTAGGAAACCAACCAGAAGTGATCACTTTAGAGAGTGGTAAGAAATTAGCGAAATTTACAATGGCTACCAATGATAGCTATAAAAATGCGCAAGGTGAAAAAATAACCGACACCCAATGGCATAATATTATTGCTTGGGGGAATACCGCACAAATAATTGAGCAGTATGTAAACAAGGGAGAGGAATTAGCCATTGAAGGAAAATTGACTTCTAGAAGTTATGATGATAAGGATGGTAACAAGCGTTACATTACTGAAATAGTAGTAAATGAACTATTGATGTTAGGAGGGAAGTAAAACATCAATTAGCAATAAGAAAAAACGCACTGAATATTCAGTGCGTTTTTAATTTTAATTAAGCTCTTTTAATAAATCATCTGCTTTTTGATGATTATATAATTTCTTGCTTGAAATGGTATTTAAAATAACTTTTGAGTCTTCAGTTTTTTTCATTTTTAGGTATAATAATGCTTTATACCAATTTCCTTTAGGGGCATCCATTAAACCGCTGTTAATTAAAGCATCAAAAGTATGAGCTGCTTTTTTAAACTGGTTGAGTTCCATTTGTGCTATTCCCATGTACAAATACACCGTTGCAGTTTGTTTTTTGGATAAATCTAATTCATTATTAAAAATAACTAAAGCCTCTTCGTATTTTTTTTGTTCAAACAAATGTTGAGCTTTTGTTCTGATATCTTTGTTTTCATTTCCTCTAATGGATAAAGAGGGTAACTCAGTAGTGTTTATATAGGAGGCGTATAATTCTGTTGATGAAGACGATTTGTTTACAAAAGGAACTATAGCTATTAAAAGTACAATCATAGCCGCACTGGCATATAAGTACCAGTTAAAATTTGTCTTCTTTTTAGGGGCATTATAATTTGTTTTGGCTTCCTCTAAAGCTTGTTTTAACGTTCCTTCTTTTTTAAATAATTCGCTATACTCTTTTACTTCTGTAGCTTCAGTGTTTTCTATAAAACTCCAATCCTCCTTACTAAATGTATCGAGTAATTGTTTTTCGAAACATACTTTTTCCTTAAAAATAACGTCACTTTTCATACGTGCTAAAACACTTTCTTTTTCTTCAACAGAAAGTGTGTTGTTGAGGTATTGTTCTATTAATATGTCATCATTTATATTCATAACTCTCTTAATGAATTATATCGTTGATCTTTTTTAATTAGCTCTCCTAGTTTTGTTTTGCAACGGAAAACACGCTGTCTGGTAACTGTTTCAGTATTGTAGTTCATTTCTTTCATGATGTCACCATAGGTAACTTTCGCAAAAAATAAATTCAGTACTTTTTTGCAGTTATCTGAGATCAATTTAATGTTTTCATGAAACAATTCCCATCGCTTTTGTTCTAAAACACCAAGTGCTAAATCCTCGTTATCATCCTTAGGTTCATAAAAAGGGTCATTTGTTACCTTAATTTTTGATTTATTTAACTCTCTACGCCATAAATTTTTACAAGCAGTAAATAAATAGGCTTCAAAACTAGAGATGATTTGGAACTTTTCTTTCCTATAACGAACTGTTATCTGTAACAAAGCTTTATTGAAAATATCTTCAGCATCGGCAATTTGTCCTTTGTTTTGGAGAACAAAATGTTTTACTTTAGGGAAGTTGGCATTATACAGTTCTTGAATTTCTTTCGAGCTCCCGTTTAGTAGTGCATTTAAAAAATATAAGTTGTTCTTCATGTATAAAGTCTTCCATACAAAAATAAACTTTTTACATTTGTCAGGGTAACAAAATCACTTTTTGTGAACAGGTGTGTAAATAATATAAAATATATCCAAACTTATGAAAACAATGAAAATTTTAAACAAAGTATTACTTTTAATGTTAATTATGACTACAATTGGCTGTAGTACAGATGATATAGAAAATTATAATACACAAAGTAATAATGTAGAAGTAGAAAATACTATAGCGAATAAAGTTATTGAAGAAACAGGTGTGAGTTGTTGTATTAATGAAATGATATTTCATGAATCATTTAACACATATGCAGTAAAAGCAGAGATTATTAGTTATTATTCAAATAACTCAGGGATTACAATCACGGCCTATGGATCATCCCTAGATTCTGTTAGTTATACTTTTACATGGGATTCGGATTGGGATGGTAATGACCTATTGATTAGACAAAAATTCATAACTGATAAAAGATTTACATTGATGTACGATTGTTCTGGTCCTCATGATGATGGTGAGGATGATGGACCTGTTTTATGGTAGAAAAGATAACCGTGTTAGTATTTTTGTTTAAATTGGGGCATTTTGCCCCAATTTATGTTTAAAATAGTTTTTTTTCTTTTATTAGGTTTATATCTACCCACAGTTGCTCAAAATAGTAACATTAAAGATGTTTTAAATTCTGTTGTGAATAAAGAACAGAAAATACATAGTTTGGATTCTATTCTTTTAGCAAAAAAAGACAGCCTTTATATGTATAGTGACGACATAGTTGGGTATACGGATTGGCTTATAAAAAATAAACAAACAAATAAGGCAATAGGTTTATTAGAAAACCTAAATAATTCTTTTAAGTATAATTCAAAAGAAAATAGTTGTAGTGCTAGGAAAATAAAATACAATTTGGGGGTTATTTATTATAAGAAAAAAGAATATAAGTTAGCAATACAACTTTTGAAAGGCAGTTTGTTGAGTAATGATAACTGCGAATTTAACTACCCTATTAGTACACTAACGGCTGCATGTTATAGTTATGCAAATGACTATTATAGTTCAATAAATTATACTGAGCACGCCTTAACAATTGTGGAAAAGAATGATCCGAAATTAATTTCAGAAGTTAGCAAAAAAAAATATATAGTTGGTGCTATTAATATAGCTCATGCATATAGTAAGCTTGGAGGAAAACTTAATATAAAAACTGGAAGGGAATATTTATTAGAAGCTGATTCAGTAGCTAAAAATGTTAAGCTAAGTTATAAAAGAAGGATTAAATTAAATACAGATTTATTTTCAACCTATAATACTGAGGAAACATTAAATATTGAAAAGGGATTGTATTATTTGGACAAGGCATTATTATTAGCTAAAAAAGAAAATGATTCTGCTGGAATATATTCAGTTTTATTGAAGAAAGGGAATTTATATAATACCACTGATTATGATAAATCAATTTTTTATCATGAACTGGCCTATAAGTACATATCTAAAAGTAACATTGTTAAAATACAGCATTATTACGGAAATTCAGCCTATTTATATTTGCAAACAAAAGAATTTGATAGGAGTGAATATTATTCGAATAAACGGTTAAAATATTTAACAGGTAAAAACATTAGTCAACTATTAAAAAGAACGAATGATTCTGTTATTTACAATACTAAAGATAAAAACAGGCTATACAAGTTTTTAGATTATTACGCACAAGCTATTACGGCTAATCCTACTTATAAAAATGATGCCTCTAAAAGAATTGAAATTATAAATGTTTATTTTTTAATTGATACAGTAATTGATCAAATTCAGCAAGGCTGTACAGATTATAAGTCTAAGTTGCATTGGAGAAAAGTGGCTACAGAGTTTTACAGTAAAGCTGTGGATGCATGCTATTTGGTTAATGATGTAAATAGTGCCTTTTATTTTGCAGAAAAAAATAAAGCACAACTATTGTTGCTAGACTTGCGCAATAATGAATACAAACAAAAATTACCACAGGGTATTTTAGCTAAGGAAAAGGAATTGAAAAAGGCCGTTTTAAATGCAACTAATTTCGTTAGCTCGGAAACTAATGTTGTCTTACAGATGGAGCAACAAAAACGAATATTTAAGAGTAAACTACAGTACCAACAATATAAAGATTCAGTAGAACAACTATACCCAATTAATACTATAAATAAGGGTGTAATAAAGTTGACTTCATTAAAAAAAGTACAACAAAACTTATTAGCAAACGAAGTGTTTGTTTCCTATTTCTGGTATTCAAACAAGGGGTATAAAGGGAGCGAGGATTTAGAAAAGGCATTTGGAGTGCTTGTTAGTCCTTCGGACACGCATTTTTTAAAAATCACTGATGTTAAAAACTTTGAGAAATTAGTGTCGGAGTATAAAAATAAAGTGTCTCAACCATTTAATACGAAAGATGACAGAGAAGAATTTAATGAGGTAGCTTATCAGTTATACAATACATTATTTCCAACGACAGAAATAAGAGAGTTGTTGCAAAATAAAAAACTATTAATTGCCACAGATAATCAATTACAAAACATTCCTTTTGAAGCATTAATTACAAATAAAAAAACGAATAGTTATTTACTTAATAGTAGTGAAGTTGCTTATGTTTATTCCATGTCGTTTCAAGAACAAAACCAAAGGACAAAAAGAAACGCTACTCATAATTTTATAGGGTACTCTCCGGAAAACTTTAGCTATAGTAGTTTAGATTCGTTAACGCAAACTACACATGAAATTAAAACAATACAAAATAATATTGGTGGAGATGTTTATATAAAAGAGGAAGCATCAAAAGAGTTGTTTTTAAAAGAATCCAACTCCTATAAAATTATTCATTTAGCCACCCATGCTAGTGCTGCTGAAAACCCATGGATAGCATTTAATGATTCAAAACTAGAATTACATGAATTATACACCTATAAAAATCAAGCTGATTTGGTGGTGTTAAGTGCATGCAATACCGCCACTGGAGAGCTTGCTCAAGGGGAAGGTGTAATGAGTTTAGCTAGAGGTTTTTTTCATTCAGGTGCTAATAGTGTTCTTTCAGCTTTATGGAATGCTAATGATAAAGCAACAGCTGATATCATGCAGCGTTTTTACCAAAACTTGAGTGATGAAAAAACAAAATCAAAAGCGTTACAATTAGCGAAACAAAACTATATACAATCAAATTCTCTTTCTGATGCATCACCTTATTATTGGGCTTCATTTGTGCTAATTGGAGATGCTGGTGTGGTGCCATTAAAAACTAATAGTTGGTTTTGGATAGGGTTAGCTGTATTGTCTGTTGTTTTTTCAATTATTTGGTTTTGTAGAAAGAATTACTTGAGTGTTAAATAAGATATTTCCTTCCCCTTTGGGAGAGAATTTCTATCTATTTATTCCATAATGTCTTCAAAAATAGATTTAATGTTTGTTTTTTCAAAATCAAAACAGACACATAGCGCCCTTGTTTTTAGTGAGATAGGGCGTATTGTGTTGATTGAGTGAAAATAATTTCAAAAAAATGAGGTAACAAAAAAGAGATGTGTGAACAGTAGAGGGTATAAACAAAAATATATACTCTTTTTTGGAAAATAATATCATTTATCTTGTTCAACAATTACTTAAAAAGAATCATATTTCTTTCGATAGTAAAGAGCTTTCTTTTCAAATAGAAGGTCACCCGTCATTTCCTAGCTTGCATGCTATCACGGGGGTATTAGACCACTTTACGATAGATAACTTAGCGATAGATGTAACGATAAATGAAAATATTTTGTCACAATTACCTTCTTGTTTTTTAGCGCAGGAAGAAATAGACGGTATTCAAAATTTCGTGACTGTGATTAGAAATAAATCTGATTATACAGTAGTAAGAAGTGCTAAAGAAAAACGTGGAGTAAATTATTTAGAATTGTCATCAATGCTTACTGGTATTGTGGTAGCTGTTGAAAAAACTACAAATCAAGAAATATTAAATAAGAAAACGTCAATTGAGAAAAAAATAATTCCTGTAGTTTTTTTGATTGCATTAGTCGGCCTATTATTTTCTAGCGTGTTTACAGTTTTACCAATCATATATTTAACGCTATCGGTATCTGGGTTATTTTTAAGTATTGCTATAGTTAAGCAAGAATTAGGTTTGCAAACAAGTATAGGAAATGCTTTTTGTTCGGAAACCAATGATAAAAAGAATTGCAATGCCGTTCTCGATTCTAAGGGAGCTACTTTGTTTAAAACGATTAAATTAAGTGATTTAAGTATTGTGTATTTTTCAGCGCTATCGATACTTTCTTTTTTATTTATAGTGCAAGAGGAGGCGTTTTCTCTACTGTATGGCATGGGTTTTATTGCATATCCAATAGTTATCTATGCCTTGTTGTACCAGAAATTTAAAGTTAAACAATGGTGTATGCTATGTTTATTGATTTCAGCATTGATGTTAGGACAGGTTGTTTTAGGAATAATACAATATCCATTATTTTTTGAGGTAGATTTTACGCTTAATATAGGTTTAACAATTTGTGTGGTTTTTTCAGGTGTTTTGTTAGGATTGAGAGTTGTAAAACCAGTAGTTGAAGAGTTAAAAATATTAAAACAAGGTAAGTTGGATGCGTTTAAATTTAAAAGAAACTTTAGCTTGTTTAGAACACTGTTACAAAAATCTAGTCCAATTGATACGGAATTGCTAGAGGCTTCTGAAATAATTTTTGGTAATCCACAATCTTCCTTGGAAATAATAATTATTACAAACCCTTTTTGCGGGCATTGTAAGGAAATTCATTTGTTAGTAGAAGATTTAATGAATAGGTTTTCTAACAACCTGATGATTAAAATTCGCTTTAATGTAAACACGAAGGAAGGTAATAGTGAGGTGGTTAAAATAACAAGTAAACTATTGGAGATATATGAAATAGAGGGTTCTGAAGTATGCATGAAAGCTTTGAATGATATATATGGGGATGTGTCTTCAGATATGTGGATGCGAAAATGGGGAGAATGTATAGAGTCAAAAAAGTTTGTTGATGGTATTGAAATGCAAAGTGCCTGGTGTCGTAGTAATAATATAAATTTTACTCCAGAAATATTAATAAATGGAATTGCTTTTCCAAGAGAGTACGATAGAAAAGACTTAGTTTATTTTATTGAAGATTTAAATGAAATGTATCAAGAAACTAATTTAGTTTCTATTTAACAGTAAATTAAAATTCAATTGAAAAAATTCCCTCATTACATACAAACTGAAGCTAAAGACTGCGGGCCTACGTGTATTAAAATTATTGCTAAGTTTTATGGCGAAATAATTAATACACAACAATTACGTACTTTGAGTGAAACAACACGAGAAGGAAGTAGTCTGTTAGGGTTAAGTGAAGCTGTGGAAAAGGTTGGGTTTAGATCTTTGGGGTTAAAACTTTCATTTGAGAAATTATTAGAAGCGTCATTTCCTTATATAGTTCATTGGAATAAAAATCATTATGTTGTAGTATATAAAATTAAAAAAGATAAAGTCTATATTTCAGACCCTGCACATGGTTTAATAACATATACTAAAGAGGAGTTTATAAGGCATTGGATCGGGAATAATGCTAACGAGAAAACTGAAGAAGGAATTGCGTTATTAGTAGAGCCTACCCCACTTTTTTATCAAAGTGAATTTGAAGAAGATATTCAGTTTGGGTTTCAATTTATATTCAGATACTTGTTTAAGTATAAAAAATTTATAGTACAACTAATAATAGGGTTGTTAGCAGGAAGTTTACTGCAATTAATATTACCTTTTTTAACCCAGAGTATTGTAGATGTTGGTATTAATAATCAAGACATAAATTTTATATACTTAATTCTTTTTGCTCAATTATTTTTATTTATAGGGAAAGCCTCATTAGAAATAATTAGGGGCTGGATTTTGCTACACTTGAGTACACGAATTAATATTTCATTGATATCGGATTTCTTTATAAAATTAATGAAGTTGCCTATTTCCTTTTTCGATGTAAGAATGACTGGAGATTTATTGCAAAGGATAAATGACCATAAACGAATAGAGGCAATATTAACTACTTCATCATTAACTGTTTTGTTTTCGTTTTTTAACCTTATCATTTTCAGTTTTGTGTTAGGGTACTATAGCTTGCAAATATTTAGCGTTTTTGTGGTTGGAAGTATGTTTTACTTTGCTTGGGTTTTATTCTTTTTTAAACGAAGAGAGAAGTTAGATTATAAACGATTTTCTCAAGTAAGTGAAGAACAAAGTAAGGTTATAGAACTTATTAATGGAATGCAAGAAATAAAACTTCATAATGCAGAAAAACGTATGCGTTGGAATTGGGAATTCTTACAAGCCAAATTGTTTAAAATATCAACTAAAAGTTTAGCACTAGAGCAAACACAAAGTGTAGGGTCTAATTTTATAAATGAGTTAAAAAATATGTTTATAACAGTATTATCTGCGAAACTAGTAATAGACGGAGATATTACGTTGGGTATTATGATGGCGATAAGTTATATCGTAGGGCAATTAAACGGGCCTATTGTTCAGTTGATTAATTTCATGAGAGATGTACAAGATGCAAAAATTTCTTTAGATAGGTTAGGAGAAATTCATAATAGAGAAGATGAAGAAAAAAAAGGGGAAGAAAAAATAACAGAAATACCAATAGATGCAGATTTAAAATTAGATAATATATCGTTTAGATACACTGGAGGGTTAGAGCCTGTTTTAAGAAACCTTTCGTTAAAAATTCCAGCGAATAAAACAACAGCTATTGTTGGGGCTAGTGGGAGCGGGAAAACAACGTTAATGAAAGTGTTATTAAGATTTTATAATGTAGAAGAAGGAGAAATACTAATAGATAATTTTAATTTAAATACAGTTTCACAAAAGTCATGGAGAGAACATTGTGGGGTAGTGATGCAAGAGGGTTATATTTTTAATGATACCATAGCTAGAAATATTGGAGTTGGGGAAGATTATATTGATAATCAAAAATTAAAACATGCTATTAAAGTAGCAAATATAGCCGATTTTATAGATCGAATGCCGTTAGGGTATAACACGAAAATTGGAGCTGAGGGAACAGGGTTAAGTACTGGACAGAAACAACGATTGTTAATTGCTAGAGCAGTATATAAAAACCCGAAAATGTTATTTTTCGATGAAGCAACGTCTGCCTTAGATTCTAATAATGAAAAAATAATTATGGAAAACTTAAATCAGTTTTTTAAAAACAAAACAGCAGTAGTAATTGCACATAGATTAAGTACTGTAAAAAATGCTCACCAAATAGTTGTTTTAGAAAAAGGAAAAATTATTGAAGTCGGTAACCATAACGAGTTAGTTAAACAAAAAGGAAATTATTATCAATTGGTTAAAAACCAATTAGATTTAGATAAATAAAAATATTCTCTCGCGAGGAATAGGCATAATCCTAGAATGCCTTTAAATGTTCTAGGGAAAAATTATATTTAAAAAATTAATATTATGTTAAAAAACATTTCAAACTTAAACGGAGCAAAAACACTTAACAAAGAAGAGCAAAAAGAAATTAACGGAGGAGGAAGAGGTAGTACCTCGGATTTCGGTGTGTGCTTTGGTGAAGCAAAGAACGCAAATATATTTCCTTGTGATTTACCTTGTCCAAATGGAACAATGCCATTATGTAGTTTATAAGGGTTAAAAAGGCCTCATTAGCGTAAAGCTAATGAGGCTTATTTAAAGCTAGTGTGATATTATAAATAGTTTATTATGCCTAATAACGATATAGAAATAAGAAGCGAAGAAGTTCAAGAAATATTATCAGCCGTTCCTAATTGGATGATTCGGTTTGGAAACACCTTAGTTTTTGGATTGATTTTTCTGTTTTTAATATTAAGTTGGGTGATAAAGTATCCAGATGTAATTGTAGCTAAAGCAGTACTTACTACGGAAAACCCACCTCAAAAAGAGTATGCTAAAAACAGTGGAAAACTACAGCGTTTATTAGTCGAAAATAATGAGTCTGTTTTCCCAAATTCTGATTTAGCTGTTTTAGAAAATACTGCAGTTTATAAAGATGTTCAGTATTTAAAACAAATAATAGAGACTATAACAATAAACAAAAATAGTTTTCAATTCCCTATAGATAAAATTCCTTTACTTTTTTTAGGAGAAATTAATGCAGCTTATGCAATGTTTGAAAGCAATTATCTGCTTTATTATATTAATAAAACAGAGCAACCTTTTACGACTAAAATAGCTTCACACAGAAACAGTACTAATGAACTACAAATTCGATTGAGAACATTAGAAAGCCAAAAATCAATACAACAAACTGAATTAAAGTTTCAGAAGAAAGATGTAAAACGATATCAACAATTATTTGATAAAGGAGTAATCTCTGAACAAGAATACGAAAAGAAGCAATTACAATTTTTACAAGCAGAACGAATTTATAAAACTATAAAATCTTCTATTTCTCAAATAAAAGAAAACATAGGGAATACAGGTTTTAGTTTCAAGTTTGATAAAACAACTAACACAAGTAATGAGATACAATTACTTAAAAATGTAATACAATCTTTTAATCAGTTAAAAAAAGCGATTTACGACTGGCAATACAAGTACGTATTACAATCGAATATTAATGGAAAAGTTTCTTTTTTAAATTTTTGGAGCACCAATCAACACGTAAATTCAGGAGATCAGTTATTTACTATTATACCAGAAAATAATAATTCTTTCGTAGCAAAACTAAAGGTTCCAGTGTTAAATTCTGGTAAAATAAAAATTGGGCAAATAGTGAACTTGCGTTTAAATAATTATCCTGACACTGAATATGGAATACTAAAAGGTAGGGTTGCTTATATTTCCGAAATAACAACTAAAGAAGGATATTATATTGTAGATGTATCTTTACCTAAAAAACTAGAAACAAGCTATCATAAAATGTTAGTTTTTAAACATGAAATGTCTGGTACGGCTGAAATTATTACTAAAAATTTGAGGCTTACTGAGCGATTTTTAGGGCAATTAAAAAAAGTATTGAATTAACAAAGGCACTGAATATTCAGCGCCTTTGTTAATTATTGTAAATGTTTGATTATATTCTATCAGGATTATATCCTAAAAAAGGAACTTCTGTTTCATTAAATATAATTCCGTAATCTTCCAATTCCTTTAATATTGGGGTGTATACTTCTTTTGAAATTGGTAATTGAACTCCAGGAGTTTTAATTTTACCATTTAATATTTGTAAAGTAGCAATAGCAACAGGTAAACCAACAGTTTTTGACATTGCTGTAAACGTTTGGTCATCGCCTAAAATAACCATTTTAGAGTCTATTTGTTTTTTCTCACCATTTAGTTCGTAACCAAACTTATGGTACATAACAATCATATCTTTATCTTCTTGTTGTAAAGTCCAAGTGTCTAATAATATCTTTTGTAATATTTGAGCTGGAGTAGCATTTACTAAGCCAACTTTTTTGGTAGCACTAAATAAATCTAATTCTAAATATTTATCCCAAACTACATCATCCTGATCTATTTTTAAACTATGGCGGAATTTTAATTCTACAGAATCTGTTGGACTATATGGTAAAAATGAGTTTACAAAATCTCTGTAAGTCATTTCTGCAGAGTTTTCAATAGTGTATGAATCATCTGTCATACCAAGAGTAATAAAATTATTCCAAGCACGAGAATATCCAACTCTTCTTATTGTTCCTCTATATAAAGTATCAACATCATTTAATCCATATACACTTCTATAACTTAAAGAATCTCTATTAGCATATCCTTCAAATTTCCCATATCCTTCAACTTCTAAGAATTCAGTTCTTCT
>Ga0209292_1003743_pt1 | contig 16556 bp, 12 predicted proteins | sample GOMGulsemesocosm_2_FD_184634 | JGI IMG/M metagenome (GOLD analysis project Ga0209292, IMG submission 184634) | Methane-oxidizing microbial communities from mesocosms in the Gulf of Mexico - GOM9C Gulf of Mexico (SPAdes) (version 2) | ecosystem: Environmental > Aquatic > Marine > Cold seeps... | reverse complement strand
TCAAATTGGTCTGATTTAACGGCCCAAAAAAAGATACCCACTGCGATTGCAACAAAAATAATCGCAATCGGGATTAACATAAAAATAATTTCCATTACTTTAACAGCCTTAATGAATTACCAATAACGAGCAGTGAACTGAGTGACATTCCTATTACTGCAATATACGGAGGTACGCTTCCTGACATTGCCAACGGTAAAATTAATGAATTATAACCAAGCGCCCACATTAAGTTTTGCTTTATTATTTTATATGTTTTTGTCGCAGTAGCCAGCATATATTTCATCGCAATGAAATCGGTAGTCAATAACACAACATCTGCACTGTTTTTAGCAAGGTCAGAGCCTTCTCCCATTGCAACAGATACCGTCGCAGCACTGAGTACTGGCGCATCGTTAACCCCATCACCAACCATCAGCATTAATTTTCCTCCTGCTTGTTGCTGATTGATGTAAGCAAGTTTACTTTCTGGTGATTGACTTGTTTTTTTATTTGTTATTACTAAACCCTCGGTCACTTTATTGGTGTTGTTTTCTGTGTCACCAGTAAGCAAGGTCACGTCTAAGCCTGTATTTGCAATATAATCCAATGTGGTTGAAACGTTCTCACGCATTTCATCTTGAATATAAAAACGTGCAATTAAGTCATGATTTTTAATTAAATAAACAACGATCTCTTTACCATCTGATGTTAAGCTTGTCTGCTGTGTAAAGGTAGAAGAGCCTATTTTGTAAGTATCATCACCAAGCGTTCCCGTAATACCTAAACCAATATGATTTTCAGTTGTATTAAATTGAATTTTTTCTATATTTGATTTAAAGGCAGACGCTATCGGGTGTGTTGAGTGCTGCTCCAAAGACGTTGCTATGCGTAATAATTCGTTTTCTTGTAATCCACTGTCCGATTTAATACTCGTTAGAGAGAATGCGCCTTTGGTTAATGTTCCTGTTTTATCAAATGCGATCTCATCAACTTTGGTCAGCGATTCAAGCACGTGCTCTTTACGAATTAAAATACCGCGTTGAGATAAGAAACTGGTTGCACAGGTTAGTGCTGTTGGTGTCGCCAGTGATAATGCGCAAGGGCAGGTTGCTACAAGTACAGATAAGGTGACCCAAAACGCTTTATCTGGATCATGACCTAACCAAAACAAGTAAGTAGCAGCGGATATGATTAATAACGAAAGAACAAAATAACGTGATATTTTATCGGCTAAAATAGAAATCTGAGGCTTTGATGACTGCGCTGTATTTTGTAAGCGAATAATTTCTGAAATCATATTGTGTTTGTGCGTTTTAGTCACGCATACGATAATGGTCTGTTCAACATTAAGACTACCTGTATAAACACCACTATCAACTGACTTTGCAATGGGTAAGAACTCACCAGTTAGCATAGATTCATCAACACTTGTCTCACCGGTAACTATGGTGCCATCACAAGGGATCACTTCACCGATTTTAACAATAACGTGATCGTTGATTTCAAGTTGTTTTGTGGGAATTAGTTTTTCGATTTTATCTTTATCAACACGCAATGCCATGTTAGGAATAAGCTTGGCCATGTTCGCGCTCAGCTCAGACGTTTTCTTACGGGCTCTCAGCTCTAAATATCGCCCAAATAATAAGAAGAAAGTAAACATTGAAATCGATTCAAAATAAACTTCACCTGTGCCAGTCATGGTTGCATAGGCCGAGGCTGTATAAGCACCAAGTAATGCGATTGAAACAGGGACGTCCATACCTAAGGTTCTAGTGCGTAAATTACGCAAGGCATTTGAGTAGAAAGGTTGTGCAGAATAAAGTAATACGGGTGTCGCAACAATCAAACTTACCCAGCGGAAAAGCTGACGATACATCTCTTCCATATCACCAAACCAAGTAGAGTAGAGCGCAACAGCAAACATCATTACTTGCATTGTCGCTAATCCGGCTAAACCTAATCGTCTGAAATAAGATTTAAGTTGCTTGTTGTACATCAATTCATGTTGGTCTGCTTGAAAAGGCGATGCACTGTAACCTAAATTACTAATTCGTTTTAAGATATCACTTAACTTTATTTGTGCATCAATCCACTTGATCGTAATACGGTTACTTGTTGCGTTTACGTTGATGAAGTGAATACCTTGGGTGTTACGTAAACTTTTTTCGATTAACCAAGCACAGGCGGCACAGGTTAATCCTTCAACTGTGAGGGTGATTTCTTTTATTTCACCATCCTGATAAACAAACTCATCTTGAATTTCATTATCGTCATATATTTCTAATCGTAATAATTCATCCGGTACTAATTGCTTTGCTGTGGGAGATAAATCAGTTCTGTGTTCATAATACGAACTTAAACCCGAACCGACGATCATTTCAGCGACAGACATGCAACCTGGACAACACATTTCACGTTCTTCAGGTGCGATATACACTTTATATTTATTTTTATCAGCAGCTAAAACACTTTCGCCACAGTGGTAACAATTAGTCCCGTTTGACATTAATCTTGCTCGCCGTCTAACTTAATTACTGAAGTATTTGGATATTGAACGTATTCTTGAATGCGCCATTTTCCATCAAAAGACTCGGCACGCACACGCCATTTACCTTTTAGCATATCGTCTGGAATTTCTACACGGTAACTTCCGTCACCCGAGGCTGTTGCCAGTACTGATATATCATGTTTCGCCAATGTGACATGGAAAAATGAAATGTTAAGCGCTTCGTTCTTTGTCATATCTCCTGTAGAAGGTGTGAACACGGCGAAACCGTCGTCGAATTTTAGGCTGAAAGTAATATTTCGAACCAAAGCTTCATGGTATTTAGTTAAGTCTTGGTTGATCTTTTTACCGTCTTTATAATAATCGTCAGAAACCATATCAGGTTGATTGTTTTGAAAAATAATAAAAGTCGAAGTGCCAGCAACCACGGCTAATACAGGAAAGAAAATGACAAACCAGAACCACGGTTCTTTATACCAATAAGATTTCATTGTGAACTCCAAAAAGGGAAATGCGAAATTTAACAAAGTTATAGCCAAAAAAAAAGCTCCATTCAGTAAATGGAGCTTTAAATAACCACTATTACGTTACTTTACACTTAAACTGTAAACATAACTGCTTAATAGCGTTACTTTGTCTTCACCAAGGATTTTACCCCATGCTGGCATTACACCGTTACGACCATAACTGATTGTTTGTTGGATTACTTTACGTGAACCACCGTACAACCAAGTTTTGTCCGTTAGGTTAGGTGCACCTAGCATAGTCATGCCTTTAGCATCAGCACCATGACAAGCAGAACAAGTTTGAAGGAATACTTCTTTACCTGCTGCTTCATCACGAGCATTAACTTTACGGCCAGATAAACCAACAACATAAGTGACTACATTATCGACTTTCTCATCACCTAATACAGCTAACCAACCTGGCATTACACCAGCACGGCCGTGCATGATAGTAGTTTTGATATCAGCAGTTGTACCGCCGTATAACCAATCGCCATCAGTTAGGTTAGGGAAGCCTTTAGCACCACGTGCATCAGAACCATGACACTGTGAACAGTTTTGTAAAAACAGACGTTGGCCTACTTTCACTGCTTCAGGGTCTTTCGCGATGTCAGCAATTTCACGGTATTCAGTAAAGTTACTTTCTTCTGTTTTAACTAATTTGTTAAATACAGCTGCATATTTGTCATCTGCAGACGAAACTTCGCGCTGGTATTCATTTGCACTTGTCCAACCTAATAGGCCCTTATAAGCACCTAGGCCAGGGTAAAGAGCAAAATAGATGAAACCACCAATACAAGTGAAAATAAATAAGTATTTCCACCATGTTGGTAATGGGTTGTTTAACTCTTCGATACCATCGAAAGAGTGACCCATTGATTCGCCTTCTTTAACACCTGTATCGTTTTTGTTACATATCCAAAGAATAGCTAGGCAACCAAAAATACTACCTAGTGTGATCACTGTGATCCAAATACTCCAAAAAGTACTCATAATCATAAACTCCTAAATACGAGCAGATTTATTTTTCTGCTCTCCATTAAGTGAATCACTGTGGACTGTTTCATCAGCAAATACTAAGTTAGCAGCTTCATTAAACGAACGTTTTTGACGTTTGCTGTAAGCCCAAGCAATAATACCGATAAAAATGGCCATTAGTATTAGGGTATAAACCCCTTGAAATGTACCGTAATCCATAAGTTATACCCTTATTTTAATGCATGACCTAATGATTGCAGGTAAGCAACCAAAGCGTCTAGTTCCGTTTTACCTTTAACTGCGGCTTCTGCACCAGCAATATCGGCATCTGTGTAAGGAACATCAAAGTAGTTTTTGAAGATACTTAGTTTCTTAGCAGATTCTGAACCATCTAATACATTTTCAGCTAACCAAGGGAAAGCAGGCATATTTGATTCAGGAACAACACTACGTGGATCAAGTAAATGAGCACGATGCCAATCATCAGAATAACGACCGCCAACACGCGCTAGATCTGGACCAGTACGTTTAGAACCCCATAAGAATGGATGCTCCCAAACAGACTCACCAGCAACAGAATATGCACCATAGCGCTCTGTTTCTGCACGGAAAGGACGGATCATTTGGCTATGACAAACTACACAGTTCTCACGCATGTAGATATCACGACCTTCCATCTCTAGTGCCGTATAAGGGCGTAGAGTGTCTAAAGGCTCAGTCGTATCTTTTTGCCAGAACAATGGTGTGATCTCAACCATTGCACCAAAACTGATAGCAATAACGATGAATATCGCTAATAAACCAATGTTCTTTTCAATTAATTCATGTTTCATAACATTCTCCTGGATTATGCAGCTTCAGCATCAGCTTTGATTGAGTGATCTGCAGCAGAGATTGTCTTAAAGACATTATATGCCATAAGTAACATACCTGTCACAAAGAACACACCACCAAGGAAGCGTACAAAGTAGAATGGGTATGAAGCTTGAAGTGATTCAACGAAACTATACGTTAAAGTACCGTCAGCATTTACCGCTCTCCACATCAGCCCTTGCATAACACCAGAGATCCACATTGCTACAATGTAAAGAACTGTACCAACAGTTGCTAACCAGAAGTGAACATTGATAAGCTTAATGCTATACATACGACCCTGATTAAATAACACTGGGATTAAGTGATAGATAGCACCAATAGATACCATTGCAACCCAACCGAGTGCACCTGAGTGTACGTGACCAATAGTCCAGTCAGTGTAATGCGATAATGCGTTGACACTCTTAATTGCCATCATTGGACCTTCGAACGTAGACATACCGTAGAAAGATAAAGATACAATTAGAAAACGAAGGATAGGGTCATAACGTAGTTTATGCCATGCTCCTGAAAGCGTCATAATACCATTAATCATACCGCCCCAGGATGGCGCAAATAGAATTAATGACATTACCATACCAACTGATTGAGTCCAATCAGGTAGTGCAGTGTAATGAAGGTGATGAGGACCAGCCCAAATGTATAACGATATTAATGCCCAGAAGTGAACAATAGATAAGCGATATGAGTAAACAGGACGATTAGCTTGTTTAGGAACGAAGTAATACATCATGCCTAGGAAACCAGCAGTTAGAAGGAAGCCTACTGCATTATGGCCGTACCACCACTGAACCATCGCATCAATAGCACCACCGTAAATAGAATAAGATTTCATTCCATTTAGTGGGATAGCTGCACTGTTTACAATATGTAAAACTGCGACGGTTAAGATGAATGCGCCAAAGAACCAGTTCGCAACATAAATGTGCGACGTGCGGCGTTTAACGATGGTACCAAAGAATACAACGGCATAAATAACCCAAACAAAGGTGATTAAAATATCAATCGGCCATTCAAGTTCTGCGTATTCTTTAGTTGTATTATAACCAAGTGGTAATGATATAACGGCAGAGATAATAACAAGTTGCCAACCCCAAAAGACAATTGCAGGTAAAACGCCACCAAATAAGCGCGCTTGACATGTACGTTGAACAACATAAAAAGATGTTGCCATTAGGGCCGAAGTACCAAATGCAAAAATTACTGCATTGGTATGTAGGGGACGAAGACGGCTATAAGTTAACCAAGGTGTATCGAAATTTAGTGCAGGCCAAATTAGCTGTGCTGCAATTAGCACACCTACTGACATACCAACAATACCCCAGATAACAGCCATCACAGTAAACTGTCGTACAACTTTATAGTTATAGTCAGTTTTTATAGGTGAATGAGAGCTCATATTTTGCTTCCGGTGCTACGAATAATTAAACATCTTACGATGCGTGAATACCCAAAAAAAGTACGTGTAAATATAGGTAATCTAAATTGACAGTCGTACTCAGATGGGGATATTACGCGATTTTACGTAACATTAACAGCGGAATTTGTTTGTTATATTGTTAAAAAGACACTATAAATAGGTGTATTTGACTTGGTTGATTTAGATCAATAAATTTGAGTTGAAAAATAGATTTTTCATTGTTGAATTGATAATGATCAAGCAAAAACAGCGCTAAAAACACAACGGAGTGTAAAATAATCTATGGTTTTTTTGGCTTAGTGCAATATAAGGTTATTAGCTTGTTAATAAAAAAGGTTACTTAACTCTAGTGTATTAAGAGAGTTAAGTAACCTTTTGACTCATACTGAGTAAAGTATGAGGTTAACTTAAGCTTTTAATGCTGCCGATACAATTTCTTGTGCTTCGCTTAAAATTAACGCTAAATGCGCCTCATCTTTAAAGCTTTCAGCATAAATTTTGTAAATTGCCTCAGTCCCTGATGGACGGGCAGCAAACCAACCATTTTCAGTGGTTACTTTTAAACCACCAATTTTACCATCATTGCCAGGTGCGCTGGTTAATTTAGCTGTGATTGTTTCACCAGCCAATGTTTTAGCCTGAACTGATTCTGGTGATAGATTTGAAAGAATCGCTTTTTCTTCAAATGAAGCTGGCGCATCGATACGGTTATAAACAGGTGAACCAAATTCTTCAGTAAGTTCTGCATAGAGTTGTGCAGGATCTTTACCTGTTACTGCAAGAATCTCTGCAGAAAGTAATGCTAGGATGATGCCGTCTTTATCCGTAGTCCAAACTGTACCATTTTTACGTAAAAATGATGCACCTGCACTTTCTTCGCCACCAAAGGCAAAATCGGCAGTATGTAAACCATCAACAAACCACTTAAAACCAACAGGTACTTCACATAATGGGCGTTCAATCTTAGCCGCGACACGATCAATCATAGAACTTGATACAAGTGTTTTACCTACTTTCGCATTTACAGGCCAATCTTTACGATGACTAAATAGGTATTGAATTGCAACAGCAAGGTAATGGTTCGGATTCATCAAGCCACTTTTCGTTACAATACCATGGCGGTCATAATCGGGATCATTACCAATGGCAATATCAAAGTCGTCTTTCAAGCTGATCAAACTTGCCATAGCATAGGGTGATGAACAATCCATGCGGATCTTGCCATCTTTATCTAGACACATAAATGAAAAACTTGGGTCAACACGGTCGTTTACTACTTCAATATCTAAATTATATTTCGCAGCAATCACTTCCCAGTATGCAAAACCAGAACCGCCTAACGTATCAACACCAATTTTAATGCCTGCATCTGAAATTGCTTTAAGGTTGAGCACGTTTTCTAAATCAGCAACATATCCAGCTACATAATCAATTTCTTGATAATGAGCAGACTCAATAGCAATAGCAAAGCTAATACGTTTAACTGCAGTTAAGCCTTCAGCAATAATATCGTTGGCACGGTTTTCAATAATTTTAGTTACATCACCATCGGCTGGTCCACCATGTGGCGGGTTATATTTAATACCGCCATCTTGTGGGGGGTTGTGTGATGGCGTGATCACAATACCGTCAGCTTGAATTGTGTTGTTACTGTTATGCGTTAAGATTGCATGTGAGATAACTGGCGTCGGTGTAAAACCATCATCCGCTTGAATGCGTACATCAACGCCATTTGCAACGAGTACTTCAATAACTGAAATATTTGCAGGTTCAGATAATGCATGTGTATCTTTACCGATAAATAAAGGACCAGTGATACCTTGTTCATGGCGGTATTCAGCAATAGCTTGAGAAATTGCGAGAATATGGTCTTCATTAAAAGAAGACGTAAAAGCGTTACCACGATGACCTGATGTACCAAATGCAACACGCTCAGCAATTTTACTTACATCAGGTTTGTTGATGTAATAATTAGAGACGAGTGCAGGGATATTACAAAGATCAGAATTTAATGCCTTTTGTCCGGCTCTTGGGTGAACTGCCATTTGCAATTATGTCCTTAATATATGAAAGCGATTATTTGTTTTAATTGTTACCAGTATACCTCTTATAAGTTAATATTGGCACACTGTTTCATTTGAAATGACTAAAAACTGGTCTTAGTTGTTGTTTTTGCACTTTCTATAACCAGTGATCGCACCTGTAATTAAGACTATAGGCATTGGTGTATCTATTGTGTTAAAATCTGCGATTATAAATTATTTATTTAGAGTTAAATTAGTTATGGCGAGTACAGCTGCAGCATTGCATATCTTAGTAAAACACGAAGATAAAGCATATGAAATATTAGAAAAATTAGAGAAAGGCGGTAACTTTCAAAAGTTAGCTAAATCTCACTCTATCTGTCCTTCAAAGAAGGATGGCGGTAATTTAGGTGAATTTAGAAAGGGCGCGATGGTTCCAGCTTTTGATAAAGCTGTATTCAACGGTGAAATTCTAGCTAACTTAGGCCCAGTTAAAACTAAGTTCGGTTACCATATCATTAAAGTTCTTTTCCGTACTTAATCGTATTCACAACTAATAAGTAACGAAATATATTAGCAGTTAGAAGACTCATATTCTAATTACTAAAACAAAAAACCAGCTGCCGTTTAAATACAAGTAGCTGGTTTTTTATTGTCTAAATACAGTGACTCTATAAAGGCATTAACGTTTAGAATCCGTATTCAAGACCTACACGAGCAAATACTTCTTGGTCATCAAGCGGTGATGCACCCCAACCAAGTTGGTCTGTCATACCAAGACGCACGTAAGGAACAAACCCGTTCACTACCCCCATTACTTGTAATGATGTTACTGAAGAACCTTTTTCTGTATTTGAGTTATCATCTGAATCAACATCTTCAGTTGCAGCATAACCGAGTTTAATACCCAGTGGGCCATTCCAATATTGTGCAACAACAGAATATGAACCTTGTGAGTCAACATTTTTAGTTGCTATATTCTCAGCTTGGCCGTATTTATATGCGGCAGCAATGCTGATGCCAGTATCTAAAATTGGTGCTTCAAAACCAACGAGATAGGTAAAAGTGTCCGTTACAACTGCGTCTATTGGGGCTACAGCAGCAACTGGTACAATCACACCATTCTCATCAATTTTATGTCCTGCTGCTACACCATCTACAGCTGCTTTTGATTGTCTATTATTACCATACTCAAATGTTGCATGTAATGTGATCGTATCAAACGCTTTATACTTAGCTGCGCCACCGAACCAATGGGCATCTTCACCACTGCCAGCACGACCAGTTGCAACATTAATATTCAAATTTCCCATCGCAGGGGCGAAATATCGAATAGACTCCGTGCGATCGTACATGTAAGCAATATCACCTGTTGCGGCAGGGTCAAATACGCGGCCTAGACCAGGGTTGGTAAAAGGCCAATCCACAATTTCGTACATAGGCGTTAACTGCCGACCAATAGTTACTTTACCGTAATCCCCCTCAACACCCACGAATGTATCACGGAAACCTAGACCGCCACCAGCCCAGTCATCTACATCTGTATACCCTGATTCAACTTGAAATATGACGTTTATCCCATCAGTCATTTGCTTGCTACCGCGAAAACCGATACGTGTTTCGTTATCAATACTGTAATCTGTCACATTCGTATCATCACCAGTGTGCCCATACGCAGATACTGCGACGACACCGTAGACTTCCACATTACCTGTATTTTCGGTGCCTAATACGTATGCACTCGCGCCAGTTGAAAATAAAGCAGTTGATACCGCTAAAGATACTGTCGATAGACTTAATTTATTCATTCTAAATTCCTTTTAGTAGATGTAAATTCTGTTTATTGTTTGTCGTAAATTAATAATGAACTTTATGATTTGTTGATTCGGAGTCTACTTAATTAAATTCGCGTTACAAATTAAGTTGTTTTTATACGTGATAAAAATCACAGTAAAACCAATATTAAGTTACAAACAATGATTAAGATCTCATTAACAACCAGAATTACCCATTAATTCACAGCAATAATTTACATGGGGAACTATGTAGTCTTGAGCTTTGCATATAAACTGACTTTTATAATTTGAATTAAATTAGGGGTGTACAACAAGTTATTACTTCTAACTCATTGATTTTAAATGTAGGTGTCATTTATGTTTGTGTTGGTGATCGTAATCTAGAATTACGTTCCATTTAACCTGAGTCAGTTTCCGTGATCGTTATATTCTATTTTGTAATGATTGAATTTGTATCTCATATTTAATTATTAATTAACAATGATTCTAATCACGTAATATCCATAAAATGTATTATAAAAGTGATTATTGTCACAACAAGTATAAATACGGCTGGTAAATACCGCTTGTTATTTTATAGTCCAAATTAAGTTTATGGTTAAACGGATTTCACTCAAAGGAAGGGTTGGATATGAAAAAAACAGCAATAGCACTTGGATTAAGTGCCGCATTGGTAGGTTGTACTACAACTTTAGAAACGTCATCAACACAAACCGTTGTTGATGCAATATCGTCATCGGTACAAGTTACCTATCAAGTAAATCAAAAGCTTGAAGGTGACTCAGCAGCAATATGTAAATCGCTTGGCGCTGAATGGGCGGCATGTCAAGATGCCACTATTCAATTAACCAATAACGGCGTTGCGATCAATTCCAATCAGTGGGAGATATACTTTCATAGTATTCGCCGAATCTTAGATGTTAAATCACCAGCGTTTACGATTGAACATATCAATGGTGACTTGCATAAAATCACACCGACTGCTGAATTTAAGGGATTTGAAGCTAACTCAACAGTAGAGATAAACTTCATTGCAGAATATTGGTCATTATTTGAAACAGATGTGATCCCACGTTATTACGTGACTGCCGAAAACGCAGAGCCTAAAGTTATCGCAAGTACTGATACAGAAGATATGTCCGAAATCATGGCATCATTAACGGGCGAAAATTTAAAACGTCATGCCGGTGATAACAATATAGTCATGAATGCTAATACGCGGTTTGATAAAAATAAAGGGACCGCCCAACTGTCTGTATCTACAATAGCAAACAAGATTTTACCAACCCCTGTTTGGCAAGATTCCGCTATTACCGGAAGTGCAGACCTCAGTAAAGGCATTAACATTAATGCTCCAGCCATGAATACTGCATCACTTGCTGCAGTTACAAGCCGATTTAATAATTTTGGTGTGAATGTTTCAGGTAAATTCCCAGTAAACGTGATTATTGCACCTCTACAATTAGACACTACTTATGCTAAATCTGGAGGCTATAGCCTCGATATTTCAGATAGCGGTGCTGAGATAATTGCATTTGATAATGCCGGCGCACTCTACGCATTACAATCAATGGCATCACTTATCCCTTCTGACTTTTCATCTAACAAAGTGATTTCTAAAGTCAGTGTTAAAGATGCGCCAAACTTTGAGTACCGTGGAATGGAAGTCGATATTGCACGTAACTTCCACAGCAAAGCATCGCTTTTACGCTTACTCGATCAAATGAGTGCGTATAAACTGAATAAATTCCATATCCACCTAACTGATGATGAAGGCTGGCGATTAGCTATCCCTGGATTACCAGAATTAACAGATATTGGTTCACAGCGTTGCCACGATTTAGACGAGAACAACTGTTTATTACCTCAACTTGGGTCTGGTCCAACATCAGATAACCCCGGCTCAGGTTATTTATCTAAAGACGATTACATCGAATTAGTCCAATTTGCTGATGCGCGTAATATTGAAGTTATTCCTGAGATTGATATGCCTGCACATGCGCGTGCTGGTGTGGTTTCAATGGAAGCACGTTATAACAAATATAAAGATTCTGATATTACAAAAGCAAATGAATATCGCTTAGCAGATCCTGATGATGAATCCGTTTATACTACTATTCAGTTCTACAATGACGGTATCTTAAATCCTTGCATGGATTCAACTTATAAGTTCATTAGTAAAGTTATTTCTGAAGTGCAATTAATGCATCAAGAAGCCGGTCAACCATTAAAAACATGGCACATGGGCGGTGATGAAGCTAAAAATATTCATTTAGGTAATGGTTATGAGCAGACGGGCGGGTCTACGGCTTGGAAAGGTGATAAAGACTTAACTAAAGAATCAATGCCGTGGGCTAAATCACCACAATGTATCGCGCAAGTCGCCGCAGATGATAGCTTAGAAACAGCGCATGATCTTGGTCCTATGTTTGTTAAAAAAGTAGCAAATATCATTTCTTCTGCAGGTATTGAAAAAACACAGCTTTGGCAAGATGGGCTTAAAGATGTTGAGTCCAAAGATCTACCATTGACTGCTGTTGCTAACGTTTGGGAAACCTTATACTGGGGTGGAGCGAATACATCAAATCACATGGTAGAGCAAGGTTTCGAAGTCGTTCAATCACATCCGGATTATCTGTATTTTGATTTTCCCCAAGAAGTAAACCCTAAAGAACGTGGTTATTATTGGGCAACGCGTTACACAGACAGCAAAAAAGTATTTAAATTCTCACCGAACAATTTACCTCAGAATGCTGAAACATCTAAAGACCGTGATGGTAACAACTTTAATATAAAAGGTGACACGGAAAATCGTGGATACAATGGTATTTCGGGTCAACTTTGGAGTGAGGTAGTACGTACGGATGAACAGTTTGAGTACATGGTGTTCCCACGGATCTTACCATTAGCAGAACGAGCGTGGCATAAAGCATCATGGGAACTCGATTATGTTAAAGATCGCGAATTCAAAGGTGGCGAGACTACATTTGTCGATACCAACGAGCAGCAGACTGAGTGGATTCAGTTTGCTAACATCATTGGACAACGTGAACTGGCTAAAATAGATTCAACGGGTATTCAATATCGCTTACCAGTACCTGGTGGGAAAATAGAGTCAGGTAAACTGGTCACGAACGTCGCATTCCCTGGTCTAGAGGTACAATACAGCACAGACTCAGGTTCATCATGGGTAACTTGGACTAAACCTGTTGAAGTAACATCCGCAGAATTAAGAACGGTATCACCCGATGGTAAACGCTTTAGTCGTATCACAAGCGTAAAATAATTAACCAACGGCTATAAATAGTAAATAAAGGTGATTGTGTTCGATCACCTTTATCATTATGCAATGAATTAAAGCGTATTATTAAAAACGGCCAAGGTTATAACAAGAGATTACAATGATGAAACTTAAATTTTTAGCGCCACTATTACTCCCCCTCACAATTGCAGCCTGTACAAATACTTACCAAGATGCAAACGCAGAGCAATTTCAAGATATGATCTCAATTAAACAAACCTGGGAAGGTAAAAGGTTAACTGGGCCAACAATAACATTAGAGCCACAAGCTGGAACCAGCAAAGCATTATTCAGAGCCGATGCCTATATGTATGGCAGAGAAAGTAAGAATGAAAAACACCAAATAAATACGCGTGTTAACCTACTTGTTAAACATACCGATTTTGGCTTTGAATATGAATTTGTGTCTTTAAACGGACAGACGTCTGTCGCGATTAAACAAGAGCGAGCAACATTTAGAACATGTGATGAGCTATGTGTTTACGACCAAATGTTCTCATTTTCGTTACCTAAAGACCTAGGTAATGATGATTTGACCATCAGACTACAAGAAAAACCGGGGAGTAACCACGGTCCACTTATCACACTACCTACAGAATATCTGACTGGTTATCAGCAACTACAGAACGAGATTAAAACGAGCAATTAGCACCTTTACGTACAATGCATATTTAACTCATGCTTTATTGGTGGCTTTATCAAACTGAAGTTCGCAAAGACGTTTATATAAAGTGGATTCATGAATTAATTGAGTATGAGTTCCTTGTGCAACAATTTCCCCTTTATCCATAAGTAAAATAAGATCTGCATTCACTACTGTTGATAACCGATGGGCAATGATAAGTGTCGTTCTATTTTCCATTAATTTTTCAAGAGCTGCTTGAACATGATGTTCACTTTCTGCATCGAGGGCACTGGTTGCTTCATCGAGTAATAATACCTCAGGGTCTTTTAAGATCGCACGTGCGAGGGCGATACGCTGTTTTTGACCACCGGACAAACGCACGCCTTGCTCACCCAAAAAACTGTTATAACCTTCTGGTAGTTGCTCAATAAATTCATTGGCATGGGCTAGTTCAGCCGCTTTAATCACATCTTCATCTGAAGCAGTTGGATCGCCATAGCGAATGTTATGCCACACATCAGAGCTAAATAAGACTGGGTGTTGCGGTACCATACCCATTCGTTTACGCACATCATTCAGTTCTAACTCATTAATATTAATATTATTAAACAGTACATGACCCATTTGCGGATCATAAAATCGCTGTAAGAGTTCAAATAGTGTTGTTTTACCTGCGCCTGATGGACCAACTAATGCGACGACTTTACTTTTCGGAATTTTAAGATTAATTGACTTTAAAGCCGCGGTATTGGGACGTGATGGATAATAAAAGTCTAAGTTTTTAAATTCAATAATATTGTCATGTTGCTTAATGATGTCTTTCGGTGTGTCTGGTGATCGTATCTTACTTGTGACTTCAAGCAATTCTAATAACCGTGTAGCAGAGCCAGCTGCCCGCTGTAATTCTCCATAAACCTCAGAAATAGTAGCGACAGACATAGCGACCATAATGGCATAAAATACAAACGCGCCTAATTCACCGGCGGTCATTTTTCCTTCGAGTACATCCATACCACCAATCCAAAGCATGATACTGATGGCACTAAATGTCAGGAATATAACAATAGCGATTAATAGCGAGCGTTGTTTGATTCTATCTTTTGCCACTGTAAATGCATTTTCAACTTCATTAGCAAATGATGATTGTTCTTTGTCTTCATGCGTATAGCTTTGCACGACTTTAATGTTTTGAATTATTTCACCGGCATATGTACCAATGTCTGCAATCGCATCTTGGCTACTTGCAGCCAATACTCTTACTTTTCTACCATAGATAAGTATTGGGATAAGGATAAAAGGGACACAAGCAACAACCCATAAAGTCAGCCCTAAATTAGTGACGAATAACATAATCAAGCCACCACATAACATAAGCACACTGCGTAATGCCATTGAAAATGAGGAGCCAATGATAGACTGAAGTAGTGTGGTGTCAGTTGTTAGTCTTGACATTATTTCACCACTTCTATTTTCTTCGAAGTAACTTGGGTGCAGTTTAATAATCTGATTAAAAACCGCTTTTCTTATGTCCGCACTCACGCGTTCACCTAACCATGACATTAAGTAAAATCGGCTAAATGTACCGATAGCAAGTAATGTAATAAGTACAACAAGCACAAGTATGGCATTTTTCAATTGAGTTTCTGAACCTGCAATGAAGCCATTATCGATTACAAACTTAACCCCTTGACCAATTGATAAGTTAACCCCTGCAGTCACTAAAAGAGCGAGTAGGGCGTACACTACCATCAGTTTGTAGGGTTTAATAAAAGCAATAATAGGCAATAAACTTGTGAATGCTTGAGTCTTATTTATTTGCCCGGAAAATATTGAACCCATTACATGCACCTTTACACTAGATTGATTGGAAGACTCTATTTTTACTATTATATTGTTCAGATGATATCACTATCGTTTCAATACCATAACGAAATGATTAGAATTAGACAGCAATATCCACCCTTGTTGGTTATTCACTTCGTTTATATTAAATATAATCAGAAAATAAATTTGTATCCGCGTTCAAGGGGGATTAATTATAGATAGAAAACAACGTTTTAGTCTCATAAACAACATAGTATTCATACAAATCTTAAATTATGTTGTTAATATGCATGCTATCAATAAAAAAGGGATATAGAGTAGGGAGTTGATACCAACTTTTTACAATAATTGTTGTCTCAACTTAATATCAAGACAACTATTTATCATTATCAATAAGAGCGAAGCATTTTATGTTTAAAGCATTACAAAATTTATTTAAACAACTCACAGATGAAGCGCCTTCAATGGGAGCCATTGATACAAGAGAGTTTAATTTATCAATGGCTGCATTATTATGTGAAGTTGCAAGTGCTGATAATGCGATTAGTGAGAAAGAAACAGATGCAAAGTCACATCAGCTTTCACTATTACTCGATATCAATATTGAAAGGGCTAATGGGTTATTAGCTATTGCAGAAAAAAATAGTGAAGAAGCCGTATCAATTTATGAGTTCACTTCTAAATTACGTAACATCGATTATGCACAACGATATGTGTT
>Ga0209292_1003731_pt1 | contig 16581 bp, 16 predicted proteins | sample GOMGulsemesocosm_2_FD_184634 | JGI IMG/M metagenome (GOLD analysis project Ga0209292, IMG submission 184634) | Methane-oxidizing microbial communities from mesocosms in the Gulf of Mexico - GOM9C Gulf of Mexico (SPAdes) (version 2) | ecosystem: Environmental > Aquatic > Marine > Cold seeps... | reverse complement strand
CTCTGCCGCCATAGCAACTTTACTCACTACATCATACGCAGGTGCCCGCCAGTTAATGGTAAGGCTTACCCATACGCTAATGGCATTTGAGAAATTTCCCACTAATACATAAGCCAATGCAATTAATCGTGCAGGTAGCCAATCAATAATAAATAACAAACTACGCACTAATTTCAAAGTGGGTAATTGTTGTTTAAAGACCATTAAATCAAGGGTTCTCAAGCTAGCATAAAAGACTACAGCCACAGGACCGCCAATAATCATCATAAAAACAATGGAACAGTAAAAGCGGTAATTAATCCAAGAAAGTTGTCGTCCGACGCGCGTTCCAAGCATTGTTTCATCATCAACATTCATCTCTTGCACGTCTGAAAGTTGTGCCGCCAAATGGTAACTTCCTTGGGTATCTTGTTGGCACACTGATAATAAATAACGTTTATATAGATGGCGGTAATGAATACATCCAATACTAATGAGTGCAATAATCGTCCAAAGAATAAGTGAAAGCACTCCAAACAAGACCCCTTGTATCAAATCAAGCAATACATAAGTTAGCAGAGTTGGGACGGCCATTAAAAAAATCTGAAAACTGGCACTTGTAGGCTCTAAATATTTTCGCGTTTGAGATATTGATGAGCCAAACCAATACTGAAACTGCCAATGATTAGACAATGTTACTGTTCGTTCAATTAATAATGCTAATAGCAGGGAAAATAAAGCCATAATAGTTTCCGCAAAATAAGGAGGTTAATATATTTATCTAACTCATTATAAGAATGTAAATTTATAGATTAGATATAAACAAGTCTAGCACGCTTATTTTTAAGCTAACATCGAAAAATAGCCCGACCAGTCAAAGGCTTTGCCTGGATCTGTTTTACGTCCCGGCGCTATGTCACTATGACCAACGATATTCTCTTTTTCAATGGTGTATTGACTCATCACTAACTTACTTAAAGTAGCCAGAGATTGGTATTGCGAATCCGTATATTCCAATTGGTCTGTCCCCTCTAACTCAATGCCAATGGAAAAATCATTACAGTTATTCTTTCCTTTATGTGACGATATGCCAGCATGCCAAGCGCGATCATTAAAGGAAACATATTGAGTAACAAGCCCGTCACGGTCAATCATGCAATGAGCAGACACTGTCACACCTTGCAAATCACTAAATGTTGGATGAGCAAGACAATCGAGCGTATTAGTAAATAATTGCGATATATACCCGGTGCCAAACTTGCCTGCAGGCAAACTAATATTATGGATAACTAATAGAGATATTTTTGCATTTTCAGGGCGCTGGTTAAAATTTGGCGATGGGCAGCTAACAGTTTTAGTCAACCAACCTTGATTATTTATTTCAATCATTAGGCGTTCTTTTCACTCAATATTGCTATGTATAATATACGGTTATATTTAGTGTACACTACAGTAACGAATATTTTGACCAATAGCCTTGAGAAAAATCATGGAACGAACTGGAAAAATGATGTGGATAATATTTTGGTGTTTAGCAATAGCAGCACTGGCCTATTATTTTAATGATAAAATCAACGAAAAGTTCAATCCTAATCAACATGTTCAATCTGTTGTTAATGGTGAAAACGTTTCCATTATTTTGCAGCAAAACAGTCAAGGACACTACTTAGCCAGCGGCACCATTAATGGTCACTCTGTTAATTTCCTGTTAGATACAGGGGCAACATTAATTTCCATCCCAATGAATTTAGCTCAGCAACTCAAACTACCTCAAGGTAAACCCTATCCTGTTTCTACAGCAAATGGGCAAGTAATAGTTTTTTCAACTCAAATTTCATCATTAGAGATCGGTGCATTATCTTTTAATAATTTGGAAGGTCATTTAAACTCTGGCATGCAAGGTAATACTATTTTACTGGGTATGAGTGCCTTAAAGCATCTAGATCTGATTCAAAAAAATAATACACTGACATTATCGACGCCAAGCTATGACTAATACGACAAACTCAATCAGTACTAATAATGAAGAACAAGACACGCAGTCAACATTAATACCTCATTGGTATAATCCGAAAACTGCATTCATTGCTCTTATCGCTTTATATTATATGGTGTTAATGCATTACTTTCAGCATAACTATGGCGGCACGGCACTCAACATTCCCATTAATCCGTTAGGTTGGATTATAGTGTCAGCTCTGGTTGGCTTAGGCCTTATGCAAATAATTAAAACACGGCAGGTTCTATATAATAAGTATTTAATCGTTGTTGCGATAAGTTGTTGCCTTTTATTAATTCCTTTGGCGTATAGCGGTATTGAAGCCGTATATAGTTATTCTCGTTTGTTAGGGTTATTCGTTGGTTTATTCGTACTAACAGCGTTTTATCAAATGAGGTTTAATCATACTGATCGAAACAACATAATATGGCTTATGTTGGTAGGTGTTTTAATCGAGTCATTATTCGCATTATCACAATTTTATGTTTTTCCGCACATCCCTGCATTGCAAATGAATATAGCTAGGCCCTCTGCCATTTTTTTCCAGGCCAATGTCGCTGCCACTTTTTTTGCCACAGGTTTATTAATCACATTATATTTAACTCACACCCTCCCCGCACAAGCAGGAAAATTAAAACGGGCCTTATTATTGATAGCACCACTGACCATTACTATCGCCATCGTATTACTGCAATCTAGGACGGGCTTTTTAGGGTGCATTATTGGCGTAGCAATATGGTTAATCGTTTATAAATCGATCCCAAAGTCATGGTTAGTCATTGTCATTACTGCTATCACGCTATCTATTGCCTCTCTTTATATTCTATCGGACACCATAAGAGATGCTAAAATCTACACTCAAGACTCTGCTCGGTCGCAGATTTATAGTGATTCCATTGATGCGATTAAACGTGAGCCATTGCTTGGACATGGTTACGGATCATTCGGTTATACCTTCAGAGAACAACAAGCACTAGCATTTCAAGAAGATGCAAAACATCCACAAATCTATAAACTGTCTCACCCTCATAATGAATTGCTATTGTGGGGAATTGAAGGCGGCTTAGTTAGCTTAATACCATTATTTATTATTCTCTTTTTCTCCGCAAAGCTGTTTATTCGAAATAGAGACGCCCTGGCGTTGCTCGCTATTATCTTCCCCATTAGTTTGCATTTATTTACAGAGTTTCCGTTTTATCATAGCGTCGCTAGTTACCTGACTTTCTTATTATTGTTAGGACTAATTTCAGCGATAAAAACACAATCAAAGCCTATTTGTTTCAATTATCCACAGCTCACTTATGGCTTAGTTGTAATAGCCCTTTTAGCGAACGCAGTAGTTATGCTTAATTTACTCAGTGGACAGCACATGTTGACTCAGGCAGTTCGTGAACAAAAAATCGAGGCAGTATTAGATAGCCGCTATATTTTTATGTCAGAAGATTTCGAATTGATTTTAAATGAAACCTTATTAAATTTAGCCATTGCCCATAATATTGAGGTAGGCGCTATCGCTTATAATAAATGGGTTCTACCGCAAATTGAGTCATTTCCTCATGAACGATATTTTAGAAAACTCCATGAAAGCTACCTTTTTCTTAACAAACCAATATTGGCTAAGCAAACCCTTGAACGCGCCGCTACGTTATTCCCGACACTAGATTGGACAAAAAGCAAGATAAAAAAAGTAGATACAATGACACAAACTAAATCTTCATCAACTATCTCGACAGGTAAGACTAAAATAAATCAAATTGATAATTAATAGCCATAGGCTTAAATATATCTTAAAATTAGCCTTATTTTTAATGAAGAATTAGCAATGTTACAACATGATATACAAGCAGCCGTAAAGATAGCGCTTGATGAAGATTTAGGTAATCAATCGTACATAATTGGCGATATTACTGCCAACTTAATCCCAGAAGATAATCAAGCTCAGGCGACCATTATTAGTCGTGATGACGCTATATTTTGTGGTAAAGCATGGGCTGATGAAGTTTTTCTTCAATTAGGTAATCAAGTGGTTATTAATTGGCTTGTTAACGATGGTGATGCAATAAGTACTAACCAGGTTCTGTGTGAATTATCAGGCCCTACGCGCATATTGCTAACAGGCGAACGAAGTGCATTAAACTTTATCCAAATGCTTTCAGGCACTGCAACTACAACTAAAAGATATGTAGATTTAATAGCTCATACTAATACCAAACTATTAGATACCAGAAAAACAATTCCCGGACAGCGCAATGCACAAAAGTATGCAGTAACGTGTGGCGGCGGTGCTAATCATCGTATTGGATTATTCGATGCTTATTTGATTAAAGAAAATCACATTATGGGTTGCGGCGGCATTAACCAAGCCATTAATAAAGCACGTGAATTACACCCAGATAAAAAAGTTGAAGTTGAAGTTGAAAGCATTGCTGAGTTAACACTAGCTATCAATGGCGGGGCTGACATCATAATGCTCGATAACTTTACAGTCGAAATGATGAATCAAGCAGTTACCTTAAATAATAATCAAGCAAAGCTTGAAGTATCAGGTAATGTGACCAGTAACACTATTGCAACATTTGCAGAAACGGGAATAGACTACATATCCGTCGGCGCACTGACAAAACATGTTCAAGCCGTTGATTTATCGATGCGTTTGGTTAAATAACTTTATTACTATTTATCTTTTTTTTAGTAGTACTAAATCATTAACCTCATACTTTTGTCGTAATTATTTAGATAAATAATTTGTTATTTATTGTTACAAGTGCTAATTTTATAGTTCTGTTATAGAGCGCTGTATGCCTTAGTAACAGGCCATAACAGTAGTGAGTATTTAATGCTCGAATCAATCACAAAAATTAATTAACATTATATTTTTAGAGGAAAAAATTATGAATAACGTCCAAAAAGGTTTCACCCTTATTGAATTAATGATCGTGGTTGCGATTATCGGTATTTTAGCGGCGGTTTCATTACCAGCTTATAGAAACTACATTGATAGAGCCGATGGCGCTGCAGCATTAGCTTCTGCTCAAGCAACAATTTTATCAGGCAGTGAAACATATGCATTAGAAGGTACAACCCCTAGTGCTATCAGCGTCTCTGCAGGTACTTCTACTATTACTATCACTCCAACAGTAGCTTCTTCAGGGGTATTGACTTGGGAATGTAAAACTACAGGTGTTGCTTTTAAAAAATGTGATAAAGCATAATATTGAATGCCCAGTTCGCTGGGCTTTTTTATTCTTAGTTTCCATATTCTTTTTTTCTAAGGAAAGACATGGCAAGAGCCGCCAATTTTTATGGTTTACTCAACTTAGTTGTTGAGCACAATCTTTTATCTAGTAGTGAGGCGCAAGCCGCTGCAGCCAGTTGCGCCAGTCAACATCGACCATTCCTTAGTTACCTTGTAGAAAATGAACTTATTGATTCACCATCTATTGCCAAAATATGTTGCAATGAATTTTCAACACCTCTATTTGACCTCACCACTTTTGACCTAAGTTTATTACCTACTGATTTACTCAATGAAAAACGTGTTAACCAACACGGTGCTCTGCCACTTTATGTGCGCGGCAATCGATTATATGTTGCCATTGGCGACCCAACAAATAATGCAGCCTTAGAAGAATTTCAATTTAACGCTGGCATGCGCACTGAAGCTATTTTGGTGTGTGAACAACAACTTCAAGATACTATTCTTAAAGTATTTGAAAGTGATTCTAATGCACTGTCAATCAGCGAATTTGATGAAGCAGAGCTGGCTGATATCGAACTAGATAACAGTTCTAACACTGTTAAACAAGAAACTGAATCAGATAAAGACGATCAACCCATAGTTATTTACATTAATAAATTATTAATGGATGCTATTCGTAAAGGTGCCTCGGATTTACACTTTGAACCCTATGAGAAAACCTATCGCGTAAGATTTAGAATTGATGGTATTTTGCATGAAATGGGCGCTCCTCCAGCTTATTTATCTTCACGTTTGGCTGCTCGTTTAAAAATCATGTCCAAAATGGACATTGCTGAAAAACGCGTTCCCCAAGATGGCCGTATCAAGCTGAAGATATCAGCAAAAAAATCTATCGATTTTCGGGTAAGTTCCCTGCCAACATTATTTGGCGAGAAGATGGTATTACGTATACTAGACTCATCCATTGCTATGATGGGCATTGAAAGTCTGGGTTACGAAGATGAACAACGCGCGCTGTATGAAGAAAACTTGCATCGCCCCCAAGGCATGATTTTAGTCACTGGCCCCACAGGTTCCGGTAAAACAGTATCTTTGTATACAGGCTTAAATATACTTAATACGCCCGAACGAAATATTTCGACAGCCGAAGACCCCGTTGAAATTAATCTCGCCGGGGTTAATCAAGTTCATATCAACTTAAAAGCTGGATTAGATTTCTCTTCAGCTTTAAAAGCATTTTTACGTCAAGATCCTGATGTAATTATGGTTGGTGAGATTCGTGATTTAGAAACGGCTGAAATTGCAATTAAGGCTGCGCAAACTGGTCATTTAGTATTATCCACCCTCCATACAAACTCAGCAGCAGAAACAATTACTCGCTTAGTAAACATGGGCGTGCCTGGTTATAATATTGCCAGTTCGGTCAGCCTAATTATCGCCCAGCGCTTAGCTCGCCGTCTATGTGAACATTGCAAAGTTGCCGAAGAAATACCCCATGAACAATTAATTACATTAGGATTTACAGAAAAAGACATTGCATCTTCTCCTACTTTTTATCATCCTAGTAGTTGTGATAAATGCTCGGGTGGTTATAAAGGCCGTGTTGGTATCTATGAAGCGATGCCTGTTTCTGAAGCCATAGGGCGAACAATAATGGCTGACGGTAATTCAATGGAAATTGCTGACATAGCCAAGAGCGAAGGTGTTAATGACTTACGCCGTTCCGGCTTATTAAAAGCATTGCAAGGGGTGACTAGCCTCGCTGAAGTAAATCGAGTTACTAGCTTTTAACCTTTAAATTTATAAACGGTGTAGCAATCCTTATGGCCACAAAAAATAAAAAAAATAAAGTTACTATCCATACCTATGAATGGCAAGGCATAAATCGTAAAGGTGATCGAGTCAATGGTAACTATAAGGGTAAGAATGAAAAGGAGGTTAAAGATGCACTTCGCCGTCAAGGCGTAAACCCGACAAAATTAAAGAAAAAGCCCGAACCATTTTTAAAGATCGGCTCTGCCCATAAAATTACTGCAATGGATATTGCAATGGTATCGCGCCAACTAGCCACCATGTTATCTGCGGGTGTACCATTAGTGCAAAGCATGGCCATTATTGCTGAAGGTCATGAAAAACCAAAGGTTCGTGAGTTACTCAGTGCAATCAACAGTGAAATTCAATCAGGTGTTCCCGTGGCAGATGCATTACGTCCGCATCGAGAATATTTTGATGACCTTTATTGTGATCTAGTCGCCGTAGGCGAACAATCTGGCTCACTCGACCAAGTCTATGATCGCATAGCTACTTATAAAGAAAAAACCGAAGCATTAAAATCAAAAATTAAAAAGGCTATGCTTTATCCCATCTCGGTTATTATTGTAGCCTTGAGTGTAACCATGTTATTACTTATCTTTGTGGTGCCACAATTTGAGTCTATTTTCGCTGGTTTTGGTGCTGAATTACCTGCATTCACTCAAATAGTACTTAACGTATCAGAAGTCGTTCAAGCCTATTGGTATCTTATTGTTGGTTCCATAGTACTCGCTGGCTATTTATTCAAAAAAGCTCACCTTAAATCAGAAGATGTTCGTAATAAAACCGATATTTTCCTGTTGAAGCTCCCTATCATCGGCGGAATCTTGAAGAAGTCTTGTATCGCTCGTTTTAGCCGCACCCTAGCGACAACGTTCACAGCTGGCGTGCCTCTATTAGAAGGATTAGGATCTGCAGCGGGAGCTTCTGGAAACTTTATTTACCGCCAAGCTATTTTAAATGCGCGCAGGGAGGTTGAATCGGGTCTCATGCTCAATATAGCTATGCGAACTTCAAATATCTTTCCAAACATGTTAATTCAAATGATCATGATTGGAGAAGAAGCGGGCACTATTGATGACATGCTTAACAAAGTTGCCAATATCTATGAAGCTGAAGTTGACGATGCAGTAGACGGACTCACAACTCTTATAGAGCCAATTATCATGGTCGTAATCGGCGGCATTGTCGGTTCTCTTATCATTGCTATGTATCTTCCAATCTTCAAAATGGGCAGTATTATTTAGTACTTCCACAACTAACGAGCTTTTCATGAATCCATTTATTGTATTACTGCAAGAACAACCTATTTATTTTTATGTGATTGTTACAATTTTAGGCCTATTAATAGGCAGTTTTTTAAATGTTGTTATTCATCGTTTACCTATCATGATGGAGCGCGCATTTAAAAAAGACGCGAGTGAATATTTTTCACTTGATGGTGCCACCGCGACCTTAGACAAAAATTATGATACAGCATCACAAAATCAGCCTTTTAACCTAGCAGTACCTCGTTCAGCATGCCCAAAATGCCAACATAACATTAGCGCATTAGAAAACATCCCAGTGATTAGTTACCTATGGTTAAAAGGAAAATGTCATGGCTGTCAGAGCAAAATTTCACCTCGTTACCCACTAATAGAATTATTATGCGGCGCTTTATCGTTGGTGATAGCCGTAGAGTTTGGCGTGACTTGGCAAGCCGTAGCAGCTCTTATTCTAACCTGGTCGTTAATAGCATTAACCTTTATAGATTTCGATACCATGTTGTTACCCGATAACATTGTACTGCCAGTGCTTTGGTTAGGCTTGTTAGGCAATAATTTTGGATTATTTACCGATCTTCAAAGTGCATTCTTTGGCGCAATTATTGGATACTTAAGTTTATGGTCTATTTATTGGGCGTTTAAGCTATTAACAGGTAAAGAAGGTATGGGATACGGCGACTTTAAATTGTTTGCTTTGCTAGGCGCCTGGCTTGGCTGGGAATATTTGCCACTCATTATTTTGTTATCATCAGTTGTGGGCGCAGTCATCGGCATAGTGCTTATGTTAAATCGTAATAAAAAAACAGATATGGCTATTCCCTTTGGTCCATATTTAGCGATTGCAGGTTGGATAGCCATGATGTGGGGTGAAGGAATAAACAATGCATATTTGAGTTACATGGGTTTATGAGCCAAATGATTATTGGCCTCACCGGAGGAATCGCTAGTGGTAAAACTACTGTAGCTAATCTATTTATAAAAATGGGCATTGACGTAGTTGATGCCGATATTGTTGCTCGAGAAATTGTTGCAAAAGACAGTGTCGCTTTAAATAAAATATCAGCACACTTTGGCCCAAGAGTGTTATTAGAAACTGGCGAATTAAACCGAGCAGCCTTACGTCAGATTATTTTCTCTGATGATGATGAAAAACAATGGCTAAATAGCCTAATGCATCCTCTCATTCGCGATACTATTATCGAGCAGCTAAAAGACTGTCGTTCATCGTATTGTCTTTTAGTCGCACCGTTACTAATAGAAAATAAGATGCAATCACTCGTTGATGGTATTTTAGTGGTTGATGTTGACGAAGAAACTCAAATAAAACGCACTATGCAACGTGATAACTGCACTATAGAGCAGGCTAAAGCAATTTTAGCCTCTCAGACTAATCGCAAAACACGCCTAGCCTCAGCTGATAATATCCTTAAAAACAATGGAATGATCAATAAGTTGACTAATGATGTAAAAAAATTGCATGATGGGTACTTAAAAATTGCACAGGAAGGATCCTGATGCGCTTCATTCTAAATTAATTATTCAACAACCCCAATATAATAAAAACAAGGGTCGGATAAAGATGACATATCGTATCATCAAATAGAATAATTACTTTCATAAGTATGTCATGGTTATGTCAGAAACAATAATTTATGAATATCCGCTAACGGAGAAAATACGTTGTTATTTGCGGATTGAACACCTAAGTGACCAATTACTTGGTTACAAAACAATTGATAAACCTGAGCTTTTTAAGCCATTTTTTGGTTTGTTATTTGCGCTATCAGAACAATTTGATCGTGGTGAACTAAAGAAAGAACTCATTAAAGACTTAGAGCAAAATAAGGCTTCTCTTAATCAATGGCGAACAGATAAAAATATTGATCAAGTTCAACTAGAAAAATTATTGCAAAAAATAGATAGCTTTAAGTTCTCACAGGCACAATCAAACAAAGCACACACCATTATTGGACAAGATCCTTTACTCAACCAGATAAAGAATAAATCTGCCTTGCTGGGTGGTGGAAGCCCCTTTGATACCCCTTTGTTACATTATTGGAATCACCTACCAGACCAACGTAGATTAGAAGATATTGAGCGCTGGCTGTCGCCTTTCGCACAAACTATTGCGGCCATCAGGTTACTTTTGCAACTGACAAGAGAGTCATCCATCTATCAAGAATGTACGGCAGTCGAAGGCTTCTATCAGAATAGTTGTGAGCAATTACAACTATTGCGTATTAAAGTACCGACTCATCAAGATTACTATCCGACGATAAGTGGTTATAAAAATAGATATGCGGTACGTTTTCAGTCGTGGAATGAGCAACCGATTCAAGATGTAGATTTTTTACTTTCTTGTTGCTAGTCATCTCGATATTATTGATAGCTAATCAACAATTTTAGAGAATAATATGACTAGCGTTAACTGCCCTACTTGCAACAAAGAAGTAATTTGGAATAAAGAAAGTATTCATCGACCATTTTGTAGTGACCGTTGTAAGCTTATAGATCTTGGTGAATGGGCTGATGAAAAAAATACTATCGCCGGTGCCAACTTGCAAGATTCAGTCACTTTTGATGAGTTTGATTTACCACTCAATGATGAGTTTTTTCAGCCCGAACAAGATAAATAATCAATATTTCCCCGCCAGCAACGAGTCAACTATCGGTTGATTCGCAGCGGGAAAATTAAATTCGTTGAGCAATGCAATATCTATCCAACGTATTTCTTGCTGCTCAGCTCCTCTAGCATCCCCTTCAAAGTCCTTAACGATCCAGACATCGAGTGACACAAATTTATCACCGTAGTCATAATCAAGAACCATCAAAGGTCTTGAGCTATGCACATTGATATCAACTTCTTCTTTTAATTCTCTAATCAATGCGTCTTGAACTAATTCAGCTTTCTCAACCTTTCCCCCCGGGAATTCCCACTTTCCTCCTTGGTGGAGGTGCTGATGGCGCTTAGCTATCAATACCTTATTTTCGCTGTTTATCACAACAGCCACGGCAACTCGTATCTTATTCATAATTTATCTAAGTATTTTCGGTGTTAATCATTATAATTGAGCTATCAAAAATATGCTCACTTTAGAATGTAATTATGAAACAACTAAGTAACGCCTGCCAAATGTCGGACACTAAAACACACTATAATAGCGAACAGGCATTACCCCTGATTGTTGTCAGCACCAACAAATGTGACGCAGTGATATCACTCTATGGTGGTCAAGTTCTAGAATATAAAGCCAAAAACAAGCCCCCATTGTTATGGCTAAGCCCCAGCGCTTCTTTCATTGAAGGTAAAGCTATTCGTGGCGGAATTCCAATTTGTGCACCGTGGTTTGGTAAACACGACCATCATGCTTTAAACCATGGCTTTGCACGAACTAGCTACTGGAACATTACGTCAATGGTTGAAAATGAGACAAGTGACACTGTTATTACTCTAACACTAGAAGAAAACCCACTTTCTAAAAAATATCAGTACACAAATTTTAAAATGATACTGGTTATCACTCTTGGGGAGACCTTAAGTTTATCGTTCAATTATGAGAATAACAGCCAGCAAGGCCAAACATGTGAATGGGCGATGCATAGTTATTTAGCGGTAGAAAATTGTAATGAGGCCACCGTTAGCGGCTTGGAAAAGCTTATTTATCTTGATAAAACAATGAACAACCAACCGTGTGCATTAACTGCTGTTCAAGATTTCAAGAATGAGGTAGATCGCTGCTTTGTAGAAGGTTCTACGTCGCAAAAAGTCATCAACGAAAAATTGCCGCGCACTCAGATCACAGGACATAACTGTCCGAGTGTTATTGTGTGGAGTCCGGGACAGCAACTTGCCAACACAATGAGTGATGTGGATGGCTATGACAAATTTGTGTGTGTTGAGCGCGGTGCGGTTAATAAAAATCAATGGCTGATTGCACCTAATACTGCACAATCAGCAACCATGACACTAAGTAACGTATAAGCTAAGTTATAACAACGCAGGCTATATTAAAATAGCCTGCGCAAACATCCATTGCGCAAAGAAGTATGTGCTTAAAATGGCCCATTGAGCCCCTTTAAATGGTTGTTTAAATTTATTCCATGCCAATGAAGAATCTGAACATGCAAATACAACGGCGCCTATCAACAACGTAAGGCTCATGTATGACGGATTTTGCCAGTAGAGTTCACCAGCCATCCAAACCATACTCATAATTACGCTTATATACACTATTACTGGAATTTTTAATGGACCCAATTTATCAGCAAGTAACCGATAAAAAGTAAAAGCAATAAGCATTAATAACGCGACCCACCAATAAGTCACTTGTGGTTCAAACAGTTGATAGAAAGCTACCAAGTAAGCGATATGTGCAACCAGAAAACTTGCCAGGCCTTCAATAAATCGCTCTTTGGGCAGCATTAAGAATATATCCCCCAATAAACTAAATGCTAGACCAACAAACATAGCGTATGCGAATGTGGTTGGCACAAAGCCTTGCATAACCACATAACCAATAAGCAACATCATGGTCCCAGGTTTGAAGATATAATGGAATAATCGATTATTAGGACGGTCACCAACAATACTTGCAATGGCACTACATAGAACAATCAGGTTAAAAGGGAGTGTAAACATGAAATATTAGGCTTCTCAAAATAATGAACACTTACTCTACTCGTTTTATTATCATATTGCGATATCAATTAATGCAGTACATTGTTGATAAAAACGTCAACATTTGGGCTAATTTCGGAATATAATCGTCATTTGCTTTTATTCTCATGCATTCTTAGATAAAGTGATTGATCTAAAAAAGACAAATCATTAGAGAGTTATGGTCAATCTTTATCGCCGTAAACAATTATTAGAAAAACTGCCATCAACAGCTATTTTAGCCAGTGATATTAGCGTCATATTAAATGCTAAAGATTATCTAAGCCATTTATTGGCTTTGATCGATCAGGCTCAAACTCGCATTTATATGACGGTTTTGTATTTAGAGAATGATGAAGCAGGACAACTTGTTGTGGAGCATCTTATTGCGGCAAAAGATAAAAGGCCCCAATTAGACATAAAGATATTTGTTGATTTCCATCGTGCTCGTCGCGGATTGATAGGCCAAAAAGAAAGTGAAGGAAATGCCGGGTTTTATCGAGAAATTGACGAAAAACACCCCGATTTCATTCAATTTTATGGCGTAGCCGTTAAGCAAAAAGAGCTATTTGGGGTATTACATCTCAAGGGAATCGTTGTAGATGATGCATTGGTTTATTCTGGCGCAAGCATCAATAACATCTATCTTCACCACGGTGAACGTTATCGCTATGATCGTTATTGTGTAATGAAGTCTTCAGCCTTATCTAACAGCTTTGTTGAATACCTACAGCATGCGCTGATCCCTAGTGACGGAGTCCATTTATTAGGAAGACACCCTTTAGTTCTCGATAATCAATTTAAGAAAAATGTCGCGGCGCAGCATAAACAGTTATCTAAAACAAAATATGATCTAGATACCTCTAAGCCTAATGCAGCACTGTCTATTACACCGCTTATTGGTTTGGGAAAACGTAATAATCAATTAAACAAAGTAATCCACCAGCAAATGCTGCAAACAAAGCAATCTCTAATTTTATATACTCCTTATTTTAATCTTCCGAGCATATTGAAGCGCTCAATTACTAAATTGCTAAAAAATAAAGTAAAAGTTGAAATTATTGTTGGTGATAAGCGGGCTAGTGACTTTTTTATTCCTGAAGACCAAGAGTTTAGTAAGATTGGATTAATTCCTTATTTATACGAGACAACATTAAGGAAGTTCATCAAGCGTCATCAAGCGTCAATTGATGAAGGTCTACTCACAATTAGGTTATGGCAACACAACACTAACTCATTCCACTTAAAGGGCATGCAGGTTGATAAGCGATATCATTTACTGACAGGCAATAATCTCAACCCGAGAGCATGGCGCTTAGATATTGAAAATGGCCTATTGATTGATGATAAAGAACAAGCATTAAGTGAAATGTTTGCCGTCGAGCACGATAAGATCATTGAGCACACAACAATTATCAAGCAGTGGCAAGATATTGATGCCCTTGAAGATTACCCTCCTTTTGTCAAAAAGTGGCTAGGTCGATTACGTAAAACCAACCTAGACATGTTATTTAAACAATATATGTAATCTTCTCATCTATGACGTGTTCAAAACTCGTTGGGCACGTATTAATACCAACTTTATTTGATAACTAAACATTTGTACTGACTACTTACTATCTATTAGAGCGTTTTGTACTTGTTAATACCTCGCACAACAAAATGATATAATTATGAAATTGACATAACTAATCGAGATCTTTTCGTTTTTTGTACGTCAATGGACTATTAAAGAAATTACGACTAGAGGCTACTAAATGATTCCAACGGCCAATAATGCGTTTTTGAAAATTCGACTCTAAATCAAGGGCTGATTTATCATCTGTAACCCATGTTTCGTTTAATAATTTCTTGCCAAACATCACAGCATCAGGTGATCTAACCATTAGTGATTTTGCGAACGCGAGCGCATCACTTAATGGATCCTCACTGATTTTTGTTATCAAGCCATATTCCAGAGCCTGGTCTGCATCAAATATTCGTCCAGTCATCACTAAATCTTTCGCGATATCGATTCGTGTTAACTCTCTTAATGTGACACTCAAGCTCATATCAGGAATTAATCCCCATTTGGCTTCCATAATAGAAAAACGACAATCAGATGTTGAATACCTGAAATCCGCCCCTAACGCTATTTGCATACCGCCGCCATAACAACTTCCATGGGTAACAGCAATCACAGGAACCGGCAAACTACGCCATAAGTAACCAACATCCTGCGCTAGATTAGACACTTCATCATGATCTTTTTTAAGCAAGTCTTTCACATTAAGTGGATTTTTAAGTACAGAGACCATATCAAGTCCAGAACAAAACCCTTTACCCTTGCCTTGCAAAATAACAGCACGAATGTCTTTATTACTTTTTAAAGTATCCACCATTTCGACTATGGCATGAAACATAGGCATATCTAATGCGTTATATTTTTCACTACGGTTTAAGCTAACAATGGCAATATTATCTTGATAATCAACAATAACTCTTGGTTTCATGAATCACCTACAGGACAGACCAGCAAAGCTAATATTAAAACATTCATTTGAATATTGTGCCAGTACAGCGACCACAAAAAAGGCCATAGTGTTCACTATGGCCTTAATAAGGTGCGATATTTTTAAAAGTAAAAATTATGCAACCGTAATACGTGCAAACTTACGTTTACCCACTTGCACTACATAGATACCATCAGTTAACACTTGTTTGTTATCTTCGCATTTAACGCCATCAATTTTCACAGCGCCTTGCTTAATCATGCGATTAGCATCAGATGTACTGGTCACTAAGCCAGCTTCTTTGAGCAAGTTAGGCATTGGTAACGCCGTTAAAGTTAACTCTGGCATTTCGTCAGGGATTTTACCTTTTTGAAAGCGTTCAGTGAATTCCTTATGAGCGTTTTCAGCATCTTGTTCGCTGTGAAAACGAGCAATAATTTCTTTAGCAAGACTAATTTTAACGTCACGAGGATTTAAACCGTTAGCGATATCAGTCTTGAATTGCTCTATTTCGCTCAAAGGTCTAAAACTTAACAGCTCATAGTAACGCCACATTAGCACATCAGAGATTGACATAATTTTCCCAAACATCTCTGATGGCGTTTCACTAATACCTATATAGTTATTTGCTGATTTAGACATCTTCTTAACGCCATCAAGGCCTTCAAGAAGCGGCATCATCACAACACACTGAGGAGATTGTCCATTAGCTTTTTGTAATTCACGGCCCATCAGTAAATTAAATTTCTGATCGGTGCCGCCTAATTCAACGTCTGTTTCCATCGCTACAGAATCGTATCCTTGTAACAAAGGATATAAAAATTCATGTATAGCGATAGGCTGACCACCAGCATAACGCTTTTTAAAATCATCACGTTCAAGCATACGAGCAACAGTTTGGTTAGCCGCCAACTTGATCATGCCAACGGCACCTAATTCTTCTAACCATGACGAATTAAAAGCGATTTTAGTTTTCGCCGGATCTAAGATCTTAAATACTTGCTCTGTGTAAGATTCTGCATTCTTAAGAACTTGTTCTTTAGTCAATGGTGGGCGAGTTGAGTTTTTTCCCGTAGGATCGCCAACCATGGCCGTAAAATCACCAATTAAGAAGGTTACATCATGACCTAATTGCTGAAATTGACGCATTTTATTTAAAATAACCGTATGACCCA
>Ga0209292_1003730_pt1 | contig 16586 bp, 8 predicted proteins | sample GOMGulsemesocosm_2_FD_184634 | JGI IMG/M metagenome (GOLD analysis project Ga0209292, IMG submission 184634) | Methane-oxidizing microbial communities from mesocosms in the Gulf of Mexico - GOM9C Gulf of Mexico (SPAdes) (version 2) | ecosystem: Environmental > Aquatic > Marine > Cold seeps... | reverse complement strand
GTATTACCCCATTTTAATGCCGAAATGCTCACAACCATGGTTATCGATGCCTTAGTACTTGGCACCTTAGGTTGTATTGATACCTTGTTAACCGCTGTTATTGGTGACTCGTTAACACGTAAAGAACATGATTCAGATAAAGAACTGCGCGGCCAAGGTATTGCCAATATGCTCTCAGGTTTATTCGGTGCACTACCGGGTGCTGGCGCAACCATGGGCACAGTAACAAACATACAGGTTGGCGCACGCTCACCGCTTTCAGGCATGGTTAGAGCACTAATGTTAGCACTGGTGGTATTAGTTGCAGGCGGATTAACAGAACCTATCCCGATGGCCGTCTTAGCAGGTATCGCTGTGTATGTGGGTTTTAATATTTTAGATTGGAGCTTCATTCAACGCGCGCACAAGATCAGTCTCCAAGGCATGTTTATCATGTACGGGGTAATGTTCCTCACCGTATTTGTCGATTTAATTGTCGCTGTTGGTCTTGGGGTATTTATTTCCAATATTATCATCATTGAGCAATTAAGCCGAGCCCAAGCACGCCAAGTTAAAGCGATTAGTGATACTGATAACGATGTGCCGTTGACCGCACGTGAACGAGCGCTATTAGATAAATCCAATGGCAAAGTCTTATTTTTCTACTTATCTGGGCCGATGATATTTAGCGTATCAAAAGCGATATCTCGCCAGCATTCCAGTATTGCAGATTATCAAGTGATGATATTAGACTTAAGCGATGTACCCATGATCGACGTAACAGTGGGACTTGCACTAGAAAATGCGATAAAAGATGCATTAGATGCTAATTGTGAGGTGTTGTTGTTATGCCCTAATATCGATACACGTGAGCGATTAGATAAGTTGAACGTTCTAAATTTGATCCAAAATGACAATCACTACACGTCTAGAGAGCAAGCATTACAATCTGCATTGACTCATGTTACAAGGTAAAATTATGACATTGTAAGTGATTTGTCGGTTAGTGCTTGCTGTCATTAATATGGTATCCCCTGCGAGATTCGAACTCACGTCTAAGACTTAGGAGGTCCTTGTTCTATCCAGCTGAACTAAGGGGACGATACACTAGCATACAGCAGACTCAAACCGGTAACTCAGTACCGAAGTGGTAACTGCTATTTAATTAAGTAGTAACACTACCACATAATAAGTAATTGATTTAATCTTAAATAATAAAAAACAAATTAAATGGTAATATTATGGGGTTAACCATGCTCTATCCAGTTGAGCTACAAGGATATTTCGTAGTTATTATATATAAAACAACCCAAAATAGAAGCCTAGCCTCACGTATTCAAAACAATAACACCAGATATTTTTAGTAATTTGATTCAAAGATCACATTACTTTTAATACTGCGATACGATAGTATTCCCTTCCTAGCACGCCATCTAGCGATAGACTTAACGTGATCTCATAGAAAGGATAATTGATGTTTAAAAAAGAAGGGTTCGGGAATAAGTTAAGTAAAACACGCAAAGCGCATAAACTATCGCAGCTTGATTTTATCGCACAATTAGCCAGCGCGCATAAAGAATTTAGCGATATTACGCAGACGACCTTGTCGCTATGGGAAAATGGAAAACGAGAACCCTCATTTCTTCGGCGTATCGCCATTGCTCGTTTTTTCGCAGTAAAATATGAGATGAACGAACCTGAACAAAAACTGATGGACAGATCTAAAATGATCGACCTTGGTCATCGCCCCTCTTGTTATCCTATGACTGTATCACGCATTACTCGCGTCAACTTTTGTGATTTAACAGAGACACAAAAAAGCATTGTAAAACAAGGTCATTTAATTGCTTACAATGAAGCACTGACAGATACAATGGCTGTATTTCCCCCCTCACATTACAGTGTAGATTTATTCATGAGTGAAAACACTATCATTGGCCATTATGTTTCGAATAAAGCCGGCTTGCTAGTATCATTTTGTTTTATTGATAGCATGATCGCAATTACTATGACCTTAGAGTTAAGCAAGTGGTTTGCCTCGGCTATAATTCCAATTCGAGTTCCCGCAATTGCTTCCTTCTTCCAAGATTTACACTTTGAACCCTATCCAACCGCATCAATAATTAACTTCTATAAAGGTAACTTACAAGTGCTATTCAGTAATCCTTTCTTCAAAGATTTAATCAATAAAAACGCGGGTCTAGTGCGTTTAAGCAAAGCCCAAAAGGGATAACACAAACAAGCCAATATTAGCCATGAACTTGCTCCCTCTGGCTAACCTTCCCGATTGCTAAATGAAACAGCTCATGTGTGCGACGTTTTTGCTCTGTTGTCGGGCGATTATCATTTTCGTAGATCCAATCACAGGATTTGAGCACACTTTCACGCTCATGGATACTGGTTTCCGATTGCGATTCCGAAGGGGTCGCAAGCGCAGTTAATTCAATAATCAAACGACAATTATTATAATGAAAAGGGACCCGCTGGAAAGCTTGGTAAGCATAATAGATAGCTTGATTAGCCGCATTATCTTGACGATGCTGCTGTGCTTTTTCCGTCAGTATTTTGCCTTCCTCTAAACGTTGCTGAATTTCAACCTTTGCACCATCTAACATCTTAACCTGACTTAACATTAAGGTATCATCATTGGTGTTTTTACACAGTTCCTGCGCACGTAACACCGACGTTTCATACAGTTCGGGGATCCCACATAATCCATATAGCCTGGTAATATTCAATTCTGTGTAAAAGTCCACGGCGGGATTGCCTGCAGTATTCAGCTTATGTACCACTATCAATGCACTTTTGATATCGCCATTGATATAAGCGAGGATCCCAAGCCCTATTAATAAATTAAACTCTGCGATACTGTCCCCTTCTGCCTTAGCACTAAAATTCTGAATCTTATACTGTGCTTGACTCACCAACTCATCATGATCTAGAGCGACTTCGGTATACAAACTAGCAAGTAAAAGTGATACGTAAGTATTCATCGCAACACCGTAGCTATAACGGCTAGTTTCTTCAACTTTGGTAATAAAACGTTGAAATCCAGTCGCCGCTTTATCATGCTGCTGCAGTGCCGTATATAAGTTGGCAAGTATGAGTTCTCGATGTGGATTTGCGGGGTTCACTTTATGTGCGATGTTAAATTCATGAATAGCATCCGGTAATTTATCCCTTGTCATCATACAACCAGCAAGACTTTGACGAGCGACAGGTTGACGCGGATGCTTTGTTAATATGTTTTTGAAAATATTCTCGGCCTTATCCAGATCACCAAGCGATTGATATGTCTGGCCTAAGCCTATTTCAGACCAGATAGAGTCCGTTTCTTCACAGGACTTTTGATAAAATGCTAAGGCTTCATCATGCCGTTTTAAACGTAATAAGCAATCACCATAAATACGATTAATATAACTGGCATACTGCGGATCACTGACGCGATAATCATCACATAAATTTAATACTAATTGATAATCTTGATTGTCCATTGCCGATAATAACGGGGCAATCACGGCTTTACGCGCTAACACGACTTCAATCCGATGAATAAACTCTTGTGAACAAAAAGGTTTAAGCAAATAATCATCAGGTTCTAATTCAATAAAATGAGTGACAACAGAAACCGAGCTATCACCAGTAACACAAATAAACACCGTATTCCGTGCAATTAACTTACGCTGCTTTACTTCATCAAAAATAAGTGCGCCATCAATGTGATGGTTCATGTTGTAATCGCAAATAACCACATCATAGCGATACTGAGACAATAAACGGATGGCTTTTAGACTGTCAGTCGTACTATAAATAAAATCATTCGAAACACCGGCAGTGTTGAGCATCCAACGTATTAAAGATATGCTAAAAGTTGAGTCATCAATGACTAGAATTTTTTTCTTAGTTATCACATTATCCTCCAAAATCCTTTTGAAACATATAAACAGCGACTCAACTCACAATAGATGCTAGGTTTAAGTCAAAATAAAACCTCCCCAGAGCTTAAACGTCATACTGGCAATTATAGTAGTAGCCTCGTCTGGAATAGCTACCAACAGGGGTACTCGTTTCGCCTTTGCCATTTCTAGATCCTACGTAGCGGCGAGTTGCCAGATTTAGAGCGGTGAAGATGGAATAATGATTTAATGGTGCCATCAGAAACAATGAGTATTCTTCATTCCAACGTGGATTTACTAAAGTCGTAAAATTTTATGGTAACTCGCGACTTCCACGTTAAAATGAGTATGTTGACGAAGATGATCACGCATCGCTTCACTGGCATCAGGATCCCCATGCACTAACTGGATCTGGGTATTTTTAGTTAATTTTGACGATTGCAGCCAATTGGTTAAATCAACATAATCACCATGCCCAGATAAACCATGCAATACCTCGATATCGGCTTTTATCGGTAGCCATTGGCCATGAATTTTAATACTCTCACAACCCGCTAACATTTTTGCCCCTCGGGTACCTCCGCTAGCATAACCAATAAACAATACCGTAGTTCGGTGATCGCCAATCAGCCGTTTCATATGATGGATAATACGCCCGCCAGTAGCCATGCCACTACCAGCAATAATAATATGCGGCATAATAATATCGTGCAGTAACTTAGACTCTTCTACATCACGAGTAAACTTAACTAAGTTAGTCATCTCATGGCATTGTGAGCGGTTTAACCTGTGCAATTCATCAAACTGACAGTAAATATCAAACACACTGATCGCCATGGGACTATCAAGATAAATGGGTAACTTAGGTATACGTTCCTCGGCGATCAACGTCGCTAGCATATGTTGGATCGCTTCGGTTCTACCCACAGCAAAACTGGGAATTAGTAATGCTCCGCCTTTTTTCGCTGTGGCGTTAACCACCTTAGCTAATTGTTTATACGGATCGTCCTTACCGTGCAAACGGTTACCATAAGTAGATTCAAGCATTAATAGATCAAGCTCTGGTAACGATTTAGGCGGATACATGATGACATCATTAGGCTGACCGACATCGCCAGAAAAACCAACACGCTTACCTTCGGCCTCCAAAATAATACTCGCAGCCCCGAGAATATGTCCTGCACTCTGCAATTTCACCGTAATATCGCCAATTGTAAAATCCAGGTCAAATGGCACAGCTTTGAATAAAGCTAAACTTGCCTCGGCAGTGCCCTTGTCATACAAAGGTTCAGGTGATTGATGTTTACTGATTTTATATTTACGAAAATAACGGGCGTCTTCTTCTTGGATCTTACCGCTATCTGGTAGCAGAATACTGCACAAGCTAATCGTCGCAGCATGTGCATAAATAGGCCCTCGGTAACCTTGTTTATATAATGCAGGAATAAAACCAGAATGATCTAAGTGAGCGTGAGTAAGTACGATGGCATCGAGGGATTGAATATCTAATGGTAGCGGCTCACGATTACGTTCTCGCAACCATTTGTAACCCTGATACAGACCACAGTCGACTAAAATTTTAGTTTTGCCAGATTCCACAAAGTACTTTGAACCCGTCACCGTTTCAGTGCCGCCGAGAAAGGTAATGTTCATCGCTTATGCTCCTGCGCTTACATGGTTATTAATAACCACCAGAACAGGCGGTTGTTTATTGCCAATATTTAATTAAGACTAGAAGAGAAAACCATAAGATCCATATCCGTACTCAGGTAAAAGTAAATCAAAGAGTTAAATCCATATAAACATTGATCTGGGCTAAATTTATCATCATCATTAATCTAGCTTTTCCCCCCAAAAAGCCCAACAATAATCCTGCTAACAAACGGCTTAGAGAAACATTAAGAGATTTACTTTAAGTCGCTCATCGATCTGCGAGAAATTTAGAATTAGCAACTTACTTAGGTGATAAAGCTAAATAAACACTACTCCGAAATACATATTTACTCATTGATGTGATCACATACACTTAAACATATATGGTGTTATGTATAATTCTAAATATATAAACGGATTTATAAGATGAGATTATGATTAGAGAGTACTGCAAATTTTCAATAAACAATCCAAAACTCCACAAATTACATATTGCGTTATTGCTGTGTATTGCTGCTTACTCAACCTACGAGTTATTAGAAAATCATAATTTAATGTTTGCTTTAGGCTTTGTTGTTGTCATTCCATCACTATTTTTATTTGCTAAATCAGCTGAATACGCGAGAAAATACTTTCCCTAAAAAAATAAAGGCTGCACAATGCAGCCTTTATCGTTAACCAGTAGACTGATGCTTAGTTAGTTATCGCTGGTTTACGTTTAGAGTGTATCAATACTAATCCAACAAGTCCGATTACGCCGACCGCAATACCCACAGGTTGACTCACTTCGTGTGGTAAACCAAGTCCAATACCAGCTGTCACAATATACGATACCGTGATACTTGTACCCACAACAGCAGGTAAACTAACAATCCAATGGAAAGCGCCGCGATCAAATAAATACTTAGTCGCTAACCATAATACACTGGTCGAAAGTAGCATATTTGAGAATGCAAAATAACGCCAAATCAGTGAGAAATCGATTTTAGTCATGAAGTAAGCAATAACGAGGATTGGTAATGCAACCAATAACCGATTACGCATGCTTTGTGGAATTTTGAATGCATCAATAATCGTTAAACGCAAAGAACGGAATGCCGTATCACCCGAGGTGATCGGGAAAATAGCTACCGCAATAATCGCCATAATACCACCAGCAGCGCCAAGATAGGTTGAAGCGACTTGATTCACAACTAAGCCAGGACCGCCCGCATCTAAGACACTTTTTAGCTCAACATAACCACCAGGAAATGCAGCTATACCCGCTAATGCCCATACACAAGCAACAATACCTTCACACATCATCGCACCATAATATACTGGACGAACATATTTCTCATTAGTCAAACAACGAGCCATAATCGGTGCTTGCGTTGAATGGAAACCACTGATTGCACCACAAGTGATCGTCACAAATAGTAACGGCCAAACAGGTAGCCCATCTGGGTTCGGTTCTAACAAGTCATTGTTGTAGTGACTGTGATCGAAATACGCGAATATATCACCCATTTCAGGTAACTGTGGTGCACTAAATACTAATGCAACAGCCATAGATAATGTCATCACAATCATTAGCAAACCAAATAGCGGATACAATTTAGTAATAATTTTATCAATCGGTAACATGGTTGCTAAGAAATAATAAGCTAAGATCACTAATACCCAAAAAACATTATTCGCTAAGAATGTATCTTCAAAATAAGCTAAATTACTTAACAGCCCTGCCGGACTCATAATAAAGACGACACCAACAAAAAATAGCAGCATCGCAGTAAAAACAAGCATCACCCCTTTAAAGTAAACATTAAAATAATGCCCGGCAATTTCCGGTAAACTTTTACCATCTTCTTTAATGCTTAGTACACCAGAATAATAATCATGTACTGCACCACCAATAATATTGCCCAATACAATCCAAACTAATGCAATAGGACCATATAACGCGCCTAAAATAGGGCCAAAAATAGGACCTACACCGGCAATATTTAGAAATTGAATAAGAAAGGCTTTAACGGGGTGAACGGGAACATAGTCCACGCCATCTTCAAAGCGAGCTTGGGGTGTTTTTGCGAGAGGGTCGATACCTGCTTGGCGTTCTACAAAGGGACTGTAAAACTTGTAAGCGAGCAGCAATAGTGCAATACAAATAATGAAAATCAGCATTTAAAAGGTCATCCATGTTGTGAGATTAAAAGCTTTTGCTATTAATCTCATCAACTTACACCCAGACAACAAGTAAGCAACCCTTAATAGGTATTCCCGTGCACTATGTCGTATTTTTTATTAAATCACTTTGTGCCAGCGATAAAACACCGTCGATAAAGGCGGCAGCGTTAACCGCACTGAATCGCTAAGTCCCTGGCTCTGTACTTTCTCACTATCAGCACTGCTGACCACAGGGCAATTACTGCCTGCATAAAGTTCAGCATCGGTATTTAATAGCAGTTCATAACGACCAGCATTCGGCACACCGAGACGGAAGTTCTCTCGTGGAATTGGCGTAAAGTTACTGATCACCAAAATTCGCTCGCCACTCTCACTAATACGTTCATGGGCTAACACACTTTCGGTTTTGTTATCTTGTAAGCGCCATTCAAAACCGGCTGGTTCACAATCAAGTTGATACAGTGCTGGTTCCGCCTGATACAGTTTATTTAAATCTGCAGTGAGTTGTTGTACACCGGCATTGTTGGCATGTTGTAACAAGTCCCAATCCAGTTGCCCATCATGGTTCCACTCTCGCGACTGGGCTAATTCAGCCCCCATGAAATTAAGCTTTTTGCCCGGTTGGCCATACATATAACCAGTATAAGCACGTAAATTAGCAAATTTTTGCCATTCATCGCCGGGCATTTTACCCAGTAAAGAACCTTTACCATAAACCACTTCATCATGGGATAAGGCTAATACATAGTTTTCACTAAATGCATAAACTAACGGGAACGTGATGGTATCGTGATGGTATTGACGGTTAATAGGTTCTTCCTGCATATAGTTCAAACTATCGTGCATCCAGCCCATATTCCATTTAAAACCAAAGCCTAAACCACCTAAGAAAGTCGGTTTCGATACCCCTGGGTATGCAGTCGATTCTTCAGCAATCGTCATGGCATTAGGAAAGTGGCTGTAAACCTCTTCATTCATCCATTTTAATACCTTGATGGTATCGTAATTATGGTTACCGCCATCGCAGTTAGGGATCCACTCGCCATCATTACGTGAATAATCGAGATACAACATAGACGCAACGGCATCAACGCGAATACCATCGACATGAAACTGCTCTAACCAATACAAACTATTCGATACTAAAAATCGTTGCACATGGTCTTTACCGCAGTCATAAATATAACTGTGCCAATCTTGATGCCAACCACGTTTCGGGTCTGGATCATTAAATAACGCCGTGCCATCAAAATTAGCTAAACCATGGTCATCTTCGGGGAAGTGTGCAGGTACCCAATCGATAATCACGCCGATACCAGCTTGGTGGCACTGGTCGACAAAAAACTTAAAGTCATCAGGATTGCCAAAACGACTGGTCGGGGCAAACATGCCAATCGGCTGATAACCCCAAGAACCATAGAATGGATGCTCTGAAATTGGCATCAATTCAACATGGGTGTAATGCATGTTTTGCAGATACGGGATCAGCTTTTCCGCTAATTGGCGATAATTTAAAAACTCATCGTGTTCATCACGCAGCCAAGAACCGACATGGAGCTCATAAAATGATAATGCTTGTTTGTGTTTTTCGGTGACAGCACGTTGTTGCCATGTGTCATCTTGCCATTGATAGTTATCATGTTCATACACCAAGGATGCAAACGACGGATACTGTTCAGCATGTGCTCCCCATGGATCAGCTTTATGTGGCAAGCTTTTCCCTGCGCTATCAACAATGGCAAATTTATAACGCTCTCCAAGGTTTAAGTTAGCAATGAATACCCCCCATAGCCCAGCGTCCAATTGACGCAATGCATGGTCGTTAGTATTCCAATCATTAAAATCACCAATCACACTGACTTTACTGGCATGCGGTGCAAACACCAGAAATCGCACACCCGAAACATACTGACCGTCATGCATGAAGCTAATACACTGCGCCCCCATCTCTTTGTGCATTAATTTGGGGGTATGCAAGACCTCCATGCTTGGCATTAAACCTGGGTATTGCTCAAGATTGTGGATCACGGCCACATTAGCCTGTGCTACGACACTGTTTACTAGAACAGTGCGCACTGCTTTTGAAGTTGCCTGCATTAAAATATCCTTCTTCTGCATTGAAGCAAAACAAGGAGACTGGCAAACCAGGCTCCTTGTTTTATTTAAACTTATACGATCTACTTAGTTATTTACTTAGCTATGCGCTTAACTTATCACAAATTAAGCATGGTCCTCAGCACATTCGCTGGCTTTAGCACGTGCAGCAGTCAGCTCTGCAGCTAAATAGTTAACGTTCGGGCAGTTAAACATATCATCTAATGTAGCTGATAGTTTACGACGCCAGTTCGGGTATTCATCAACCGTTCCCGGTACGTTAACGGGCTTATCCATGGCTAGCCAATCTTCGAGCTGTAAGCTCAACAAGCTACTTGAACCTGCGGCTAAATGTAATTGTAAGCTGTTGCTCAGCGCCTGGTCCATAGGCACATAATCGGCATTGCGACCAACCGACTCCGCCAATTTACCGTGCCACGAAACACTATTGAGGATTTCTTGTTTCGACTTACTGCGATCATCAAACAAACCATTTAGCTGTGATTGGTCTGGGTACAGGCCTATAGTTTGACCTAATTTAAGATCTTCACAATGCCAGAATCCACGTAATGTCGGCATGTCATGGGTACATAAAGTCGCCATTGACTGCGGTTGATAATGGGCTGGTGAGAAATAGCCGCCATCTTCCGCTGTTTCAAAAAAGAAAACTTTGTAAGAATGAATACCGGCATCACTTAACAAGCTGACGATTTCATCAGGTACAGTGCCAAGGTCCTCACCAATCACAGCACACTGATGGCGCTGACTTTCTAGCGCCAAAATAGCCAGCATATCCTGTACTGGATAATACATATAAGCACCAGATGTGGCATTTTCACCTTTTGGTATCCACCACAGGCGCAATAGCCCTAATACATGATCGATACGCAAGGCACCGCAATGTTGCATGTTGGCACGTAATAACTGAATAAAGGCATCATAACCCGTGGCTTTTAACTGCGCTGGATTAAGCGGCGGCAAACCCCAGTTCTGTCCTAAAGGCCCTAATACATCCGGTGGTGCGCCAATGCTAACATCTTGACACAAAGTACCGTCATCGGCCCACACTTCAGCGCCACTATCGGCAACCCCAACTGCAAGATCACGATAAAGGCCCATGCTCATGCCTTGTGCCAAAGCAAATTTTTGAACGTCGGCTATCTGTTCATCGGCAACCCACTGTAAGTACATATAACGTTGAATTGCAGGTTGATTTTGTTTAATAAAGGCTTGTACCGCATCACTGTTGATATCGCGCAACTCAGCAGGGAATACTTGCCAGCCCCAGACGCTATCATCTTTATCATGTAACTCTTGGTGCAGCGCATCGAAGCTTGCTTGATGTAATAAACTATCTCCACCTTTCGCCACAAACGCTGCGAAATCTTGCGCTCGCTGGCTGTTTGTCGCTAAATGACGTTGTTGAAACTCAGTAAATAACAGCGGTAACACGTTCATTTTTAAACGTGATACTTCACTGTAATCCACCCATTCGGTGGCACGAACAGCATGTAAAGCTTGCTGGAACTCACTGCTACCAACACGTTGTTGGGCAGCTGAGCACAAGGCAAATTCAGGTACCGCAGACACGTCTATGTATAGCAGATTCAACCAGCGACGCGATGATGGGCTGTATGGGCTCGCACCCTCTGGATTCGCAGGGAATAAAGAATGAATTGGGTTTAAGCCAACAAAATCACCACCACGCGCGGCAATATCTGCAACCAACTGTTTCAGATCGCCAAAATCACCGATACCCCAGTTATGCTCGGTTTTTAGGGTATACAACTGCACACTAGGGCCCCAAGACTTATTGCCTTGTTCAATCGCGGGCTGTTTGTAACAAGCTTTAGGCGCTACGATAAGAGTCATTTGATAAGGCGATTTACGACGGCGGCGCAATACCTGTAATTGGTGATAACCCAGCGCTAGATCATTGGGTAAAGAAAAGATCAGAACCCCACCTTTATCACGCGTATCGGTGACAATTTGCGATTGCAGATAACCCTCAACAACCTCACCTTGTTCCGTGGTTAACTGCCAGCTAAAATCACTGACTCTAGCGCTTTGCCCCAAATTCAGCTCAATATGAATGGGTTCGCCGTCTTTAACGACTTTTACCGCGGCTAAAATTGGCGCTTGGTGTTTTTTATCTGCCGACGCCACTAGCGTTTGTTCAGATTCAGTGTCATAACCTAGCGCAGCTAATAGGCGCGTTAGCGTGTCATCGGAAACCACTTCACTATTACCCCAAGCATTGGTATAGCTATCTGCGATACCCGCTTGTTCAGCAACTTGTTTCAGCACATTACTTTGTTCCATTTTATCCTCCATGAATACTTAACGGCTAACCGCGTTTAGTTGCCAAATGTTGTTAGCATAATCACGAATACTACGATCAGAGCTGAACTTACCATTACGTGCTGTATTTAAAATTGCCATTTTTGCCCAACCTTGCGAGTCACAATACTGTTTATCAATGCGTGCTTGTGCTTGCACATAATCGGCGAAATCAGCCAATGCCAGATACGGATCACCGCCTTCTAACAAACTATGACGAGTTGCATTCAGTAAACCTGGTTGACCTGGGGTAAATTCATCACCCAGTAATAAATCTAACGACGCACACAGTAATCTGTCTGAGTTATAATAATCGTAAGGGTTATAACCTTGCGCCTGCAGTGCTTGCACTTCATCTACATTAAGACCAAAGATAAAAATGTTGTCATCACCGACTTCTTCACGGATCTCAACGTTAGCACCATCCATCGTGCCAATCGTTAACGCACCATTCAGAGCCATCTTCATATTACCGGTACCCGAAGCTTCTTTACCTGCTGTTGAAATCTGTTCGGAAACATCTGCAGCAGGGATAATGATCTCAGCTAAACTGACTCGGTAGTCAGGCATAAATACTACTTTTAAGGTATCACCGATTCGCGGATCATTGTTAATCTTTTCTGCTACCTTATTAATTGTAAAGATAATTTCTTTAGCTAGCTCATATCCTGGCGCCGCTTTTGAAGCAAAAATAAACACTCTTGGCTGCATTTTGAAATCAGCATCATTAATTAAACGATGATACAGCGACAAAATATGCAACAAACTAAGGTGCTGGCGTTTATATTCATGCAGACGCTTGATCTGTACATCAAAGATGGCATCAGGATTTAAGGTAATATCCATGTGTTCAGCAACCCAATCAGCTAAACGCTGCTTATTAGCTTTTTTAACGCGCATAAAGTCAGTTTGGAATTGTGGATCATCTGCAAATGCTTCTAACTGTTGTAACTCGTCGAGCTCTTTAATCCAGTTCTTACCAATTTTACTGCTAATCAAATCTGACAGTAATGGATTACAGAACTTCAGCCAGCGACGTGGGGTGACACCATTGGTGACGTTATGTAAGCGCCCTGGAAACAGTTCATTAAATTCTGGAAATAAATCGCGTTTAACCAGCTCAGAGTGCATTGCTGCAACACCATTTACCGCATAAGTACTCGCCACACATAAGTTAGCCATACGCACACGACGCTCGCCACCTTCTTGGATAATTGACAACTTACGCAACTTCTCAACATCACCCGGCCATTTGTCAGCTACCGCACCCATTAGACGTAAATTAATATCAAAAATGATCTCCATATGACGTGGTAATAACGTCTTCATCAGGCTCTCACCCCAGGTTTCTAATGCTTCAGGTAACAAGGTATGATTGGTATAAGCAAATGTTTTTGAACTAATCGCCCACGCATCATCCCAACTTAATTTATGTACATCTAGCAATATTCGCAATAGCTCAGGGATAGCAATTGTTGGATGGGTATCATTAAGTTGAATTGACTCTAACTTAGCTAAGTCCAGAATCGAATGACCGGCGGCTTTATGACGACGTAAAATATCAGCCACAGAACACGCACAGTGAAAGTACTGTTGCATCAAGCGTAATTCTTTGCCCTTATCATGGTTATCATTTGGGTATAATACTTTGGTGAGATTACCGGCTTGAATATGACTAGCTTGTGCTTCTACATAATTACCTTCATCAAAACTGTCTAGGTTAAACGGCGCTGGTGCACGGCACTCCCATAAACGCAGTGGATACACAGAGTTATTATTGTAACCAACAATCGGTAAATCCCACGCCATGCCTTCGACTTGTAAACCCGGCAGCCAGCGACGTTGATTAATACCGTCATTATCTGTGTATTCTTCAACCTTGCCATAAAAACCAACTTTTTGGGCTAATTCAGGGCGAATAGCTTCCCAAGGATAACCGTTTTCATCACGCCATACATCTGGGGCTTCTTGTTGACGACCGTCATTAAAACTTTGCTTAAACAGGCCATATTCATAATGTAAACCATAACCTACCGCAGGATATTCTTCGGCTGCCAGTGAATCCATAAAACAAGCAGCAAGACGGCCTAAACCACCATTACCTAATGCCGGATCGCGTTCTTCTTCTAATAGATCAGTGAGGTTTTGACCAAACTCAGCCATCGCTGCAGTGACTTCTTCATACAAACCCATGCTAATTAAGTTATTACCGGTTAGGCGGCCAATCAGAAACTCTAATGATAAATAGTTAACGCTGCGGGCATTTTGTATTTTGCTATCTTGTTCGGTCGCCAGCAAATTCATCGTCGTTGTTTCAGCCAACGCATATTCCATCGCTAAACGCCAAGTATGAGCACTCGCTTGCGCTGGTACTGTCACTAATTTTGTCGTTAGATATTTATTAACGGCGGCTTGGAATGCGGTTTTATCAAAGCTTTTGTTTACTGTCGATTTCATCTTACATCCTAATGCAATGCTGCAGGTTCAAAATTAAAACTAAATAAATTTTCAATGAGATGAATCTTGCCTTAATGCGTAAATACCAACATCCTCCTGCGTCGATAAATTAAAGGAGGAGTACTTTGGGCGTAGATGCATCGATTTCTAGGCTGGCGTGCTAGTCAGCGTGATAGAGCTCGCAATTTATGGGGGAGGATGAGCACATTTAAGTGATTTTGGACGCATTATTCGTTTATCTGAATGTAACAAAGTGAAACAAACAATGGGCCTATCACCGTTTTTCTCACCTTATTTAGGTACTATTTAATTATTATTTAGTTATTGTTTAACAAATAATAAAGTAAAAAAACAGTAAGACGCGATCTCGCCTTCAGACTCGGACAAATAAGAACAGCTTATGTGGATAACCTCAAAATTAAATCGCCCTACTCGTCTACACAATTCGATCTCCCGCACGCGGATTTTAGATCACCTGCAAGAGGCGGCATTTAATAAATTAATCTTATTTCGTTCACCCGCGGGTTACGGTAAAACCACCATGGCAGCGCAATGGCTCAAAGATCATAGCCAGGTAGGTTGGTTTAATATCGATGAAACCGATAACGATACCTTTCGCTTTGTGAACTATTTCATTCAAGCGATTAATAAAGTCACTGAACAATCCTGTCTTAATTCACAAGCACTGGCCGAACGCCGCCAATATAGCTCACTGCCGAATTTATTTAGTGAACTGTTTGCAGAACTGGCAAATTATCAAAGTGAGTTTTATCTGGTATTAGATGATTATCACTGTATTAACAATGATGAGATCCATGAAGGCCTGCGTTTCTTTCTTAAATACATGCCAGCAAACTGCACATTAGTCGTTACCAGCCGTACCTTACCACCGCTGAATACCGCCAATTTGCGTATTCGAGATCTACTCATTGAGCTAGACAGTGAACTGTTAGCCTTCGATGACCGAGAAATAACACAATTTTTTGAACAACGTATTGGCTTTAACATGAGCGATACTGAAGTCCACACATTACAGCAGAAAATCGAAGGCTGGCCATCGGCATTACAATTAATCGCCCTACAAGTAAAACAGAAACAGCACAGTGTGGCAGAGTCGACAGAATGGATCTCACAAATCAAGCAATCTCACCTTTGGGACTATCTTGCCGAAGAAGTATTTGATTTATTAGATGAACCATTACAAGTATTTTTAATGCAGAGCTCAGTCTTTACCATTTTCAATACCAGTTTGATCACTGAGTTTTTTGATAATGAAGCTGCCAATAATTTACTCGAATCATTAGACAAACACGGGTTATTTTTGCACTCCCTTGAAGGTGAACAGAATTGGTATCGCTTCCATAATTTATTTGCTGACTTTTTAAAGCACCAACGCCATACGAAGCTAGCACAGAGTAGTAAGCAATTACATAAAGATGCCGCGCGTGCTTGGTTAAAACACGATAATCCCCAACAAGCACTATTTCATGCCCAACGCGCTAAAGACAGTACCCTAACCGCAGAGATCTTATTAGCACACGGCTGGCACATGTTTAATCAGGGGGAATTAGAGAACTTAGAAACCACTATCAGCCTGTTGCAACCGGATACTTTATATCAAAGCCCTCGCCTGCCATTATTACGTGCTTGGTTAGCGCAAAGCCAACACAGTTATGATCAAGTCGGTGATTTATTGGCGCAAGCATTAATCGAATTAAAACAGCGTAATATCGAGCTAACAGAAGCCCAACAAGGCGAGTTCAATGCACTGCGTGCACAAGTGGCAATGAACCAAAACAATCCAGAACTGGCCCTGCAATTGGCTGAAAATGCCTTGGAACAGTTAGACCCGAGCAATTACCGTAGTCGCATTGTCGCGACCTCGGTGATTGGCGAAGTAAACCATGTACTCGGTCACTTAGACCGCGCGTTATCTATGATGCAACAAGCAGAACGCATGGCGCGCCAGTACCATGTTTATCCGCAAGCCTTATGGTCGCT
>Ga0209292_1003722_pt1 | contig 16605 bp, 14 predicted proteins | sample GOMGulsemesocosm_2_FD_184634 | JGI IMG/M metagenome (GOLD analysis project Ga0209292, IMG submission 184634) | Methane-oxidizing microbial communities from mesocosms in the Gulf of Mexico - GOM9C Gulf of Mexico (SPAdes) (version 2) | ecosystem: Environmental > Aquatic > Marine > Cold seeps... | reverse complement strand
AGATATCACTGTCATTAATTGACTGCCAAGTTATACTTACTTTTTTTACTAAGTCACCTTTTGCGATAAATTGTTTAGGGGCTTTTGCTATCGGTTTAGTTGATATATTTATTTCGTCAGATTTGGGCGATTCTGTAAATTTATCTACTATTGCAATAGCATAAAAATATGATTGTCCATCTATTAACCCTTGCTTATCTTGGAATTGAGTTTGATTAATGTCATCAATTTTTTGTATTTCATTCCATTCATCTTTTGAAGTTAATCTTCTATAAATTTTATACCCAGTACCAACATTTGTTTTTTCCCAGTTAAGGTTTGCAGCTCTTAAAAGTATTTTGCCATCTGTAATTAATTTAATTAAGTTAGGTGTTGTAAAGGTTATGAGATCTGAATGTTTGCTCTCTCCTAAGCTACTAAATGCAGTAATCGCGACAGAGTAGTCCTGATTAGGTTGAAAGTTTTTATCTAATATAATGGAGTAATTTAGCTTTTTATCTTTGTTGACTGAGTGAACTTTTAACCATTTACTATCTGATTGTTTTTGGTAAAAGTTATAGCCTTGAACATTATGGTTATTTAATTGAGGTATAAAATTTATCTTAATACCATTAACAAGTTGATTTTGCTCCATAACTGTAGGTGGTAATAAGTTAATATCTACTTTTATATTATCGGTAGAAGAGCGGGCACTGACTGTTTTAGTCCCTTTTATTTCTCTTCCATCTTCTAATACTAAATCCAGTCTATAAAAATAACTGCCGCTGACCTCATCATCAAACTGTGTTTCTTCTACGCTTGCAACAAATTCAAAAGGGCCGTCTTTAACTGATGACCTATAAACATTTGTGTACAGTACTGATATATCATTGCTAATTTTCCAATTTATATTAATACCTGAATCAATTGTTGTTGCTGTTAAATCTATAATGTAATCAAGCGCAGTCACATCAGTAGATAACGAATTACTTTGCAAAGATGATTCAATTAGGGTTAACTCAATAGCCTTTGCTAATTGCTTTGACCGTTGAAGTATATCACCTCGGCCATTATATGATTCTCTCCAGGTTTGGCTTACGCGATTATTTGATATGTCGACTAGCTTAATATTAACTGTGACTAAACTACCCGTTTTATCTATGTCACCAGTCAAAACAAAATTAACGCCTAGCTCTAAACCATAGGCCATTACTTTGTTGGTATCAGCAACTTGTGCCCCTCCTATTCGATAAAGAATAGCTTCCATATCCCTGCGCGACATCACGGAAATAGACTGAGATTTATCAAGTTCCGTTTCTAAAGAAAAAAGTAAATCTGCATCTGCGCCTATTGCATCCATGCTAATAGGCGTTAAATTAAATAATGCAAGAGAGCTTCTAGTGTCTGCAAGTGTAATTTTACTTAAAATTAAAAATACAATTAAAACAATTTTAATCCATGAAAGCTTCATTGTTTAACCTTAAGACTAATTGAAACGGTGATTCTCAATGATTGATTGCAAGTATTTATTTGATTGGCTTGTGATTGGCGAACCTACTGAAGCCTTTAATTTTTCATCAAATACGGCATCAACAAATTGTTCAATAGCATTAATATTCTCTTTACGTTTTAATAGAAACTCTTCCCCTTTTTCAAAATATTTTTTTTCTAAATTTCTTAAAGGTTTAAGTACTTCTCTAGAAAGCTCTTCTACAACTTCTGTGGCCATCGATTGTAATAGTTCGGTGTCTGTGGGTATTTCTAACGGATCAAATTTTACATTCGCATCCTTAATTCCCGCATTAGATTGATCTTCTACTATTTTTTTCCTTTCGATTGTTTCTACACGCGTATTGGCACCCGTAGCAACATCAACTATTCTAAAAGATAGTTGTATAAATCCTACTTTTTTCATGTGCTGCACATCATATTCTTTTTCTTCATATTTAGGGGTTAATATTTTTGCTTTAGGCGCACTCCTTAAGTCTTCTTTTTTAGGGTTTGGGTTCATGGCCTTCCAATTTAAATAGTCAATATTATCTGATATTTCTTCACCAACTTTATATCTTACTGTTTCAGAGCTTCTGGAATCAGTTGCATCAACCTTATACAATAAAACACTACCCATAATCGCAATATCGATACCATAAATCCGGCCCATTTCTTGTGCTGTCGATTCTGATACAACACCTATTTGACCTAATTTCATTTCTTCTAAAATAGACTTCAAATTTTCCCTTTCTAATATATTGATATCTTTACTTGCACTATTAAATAAATTTGAAATAAGATTATTAGCTACTAAAACACCAGAATCGGTACTGTATGATGGGCTTTTAAAGTCAAATACGGCGATAGATTTTTTTACACGTTCTACAATTGAATCTTCTACAGTTTTAGTTTTTTTGAATAAATCTTCATAATCTGGGTTAAACTCATTAATTAATCGTAAAAGGTACCAAGAAGAACCATACTTTCTTTGTTCGGCTAATTCAGTTGCCGTATTATCTATTCTCTCAGATAAAGCACTTTTAAGAGCTGTTAATTTATTATCTTCATAACCTGAGCTTATTTCCTGTGCTTGCTTTAATTTACCAACACTTTTAGCTAAATATCCTTGTGTCATAAACTGACGTGATTCACTGATCAAGGATTCACTCCATTGTGTTTTTGCTACCTGTTTAAGATCAATACAGAAAGGATTTATACGTTCATATGAGAGTACTTTTTCGCAGGAATTATATGCTTGCTGCCAATTAAGCTGTTCTTTAGCTTGTTCAGCAAGTTTAATAAAATACTCTTTGTTGTTTTTCTTATTTGTATTTTCAATTAATTGCTTTGCTTTTTTATTATTTGGATTGACAGTGATAGACTTTCTTGCATTTTCTAGCACTACTTTAAAATCGTCTTTAACAAAAGCATCAGTCGCCTTGTTAAAGTAATACCGGCTTCCTTGAATCATAATCTTCTGTTTTAACAAACTAGAATCTTCATAATTTGGATATAATTTTGAAAGTTTTTTAATTGCAAAATTTGCTTTTACCCATTCATTATTTGCAATATTTGATTTAGCATTTTGGTGTAGTTTTTTTACTTGAGATACTAGTTTAGATTCGTTGCTCGAAATTAATGATTGGCTTTGCGCATACATACTATGTTGAGAACTTATTTTTTTAGCTTTCATTAGTAGAGACTTTGCAAGATCAAGATTAGATTTATTTAATGGCTGAGAAGTTAAAACATTATTTAATTCATTTATTAATTGTGTGATTGCTTTTTGTTTTACGTCTACTAAAACACTTTTGTATTGCTCATTTTTAGGCTCTTTTTGTATTGCTAGTTCTAGGTAGGACACTGCTTCAGAATATTTCTGTGAAGCAATTAATTGCTGTGAAATGTCGAATTCCTTTTTACCTTTGTTAGAAGTGCTTTGACAACCGAGTAAAATAGTTATCACGACTGTAAGAATTAGCCATTTATTTTTAAACATATTAATCCCTAATTTATTCTAAAAGTGACGTTATTTGAATCAACGCTTATAAGTTCTAATTGGTAATCTTTCTTTAAAGGACCGGCTAAAATTTCAGCATGCAGTTGCTCTGGCCAGCCTTTATATTTCAATAAGTAATTGCCTATCTCATTTTCATACTTCACAATTTCAATATCTAACATGCCAGATACACTCTGCTTTAAAGATCTAGAAAAAGATTGTGCTTGCTTATATGAATCTAAATTTTGAAGATCTAAATAAATTGACCGAGCAATGAATTGCTCTTCTTGCCAAAATTTAATTATTTCCTTTTTTAATGTAGACCAAGTTTTACTAATAAGCTGTTTAGATAAGGATTTAATTAATTTTGATTGATTGCTTCCAGCTTTAGATGCCTCAACATTTGAGCTTGCTATAATTTGGCCATCACCTTTTCTTTTTACATTAGTGACAACTGATAAGTTATTTGATACTAAGTTTATGCCTTGATAGCTACTTTGATTGGTTTGAAAATTCACATCCATATTTATAGTAAATCCGGCTTGAATTCGTTGGCTCTCATCAAAGACTTCAAAACCATTGTTATTCAGTTTTGATGTTAAGATAGACTTTAAATTTGACCCTGCCGTTGGATTATTACTATTTACTTCAATTGAAACTCTTGGTTTTCTACTCCATCCATTTACTTTTAAAATTTGTTTGATATCGGATAATAATTCTTGTACATCAACATTTGCCTCAATTTCAACTTCATACGCATCAAAATTATTAACTCCTTCGGATAAGATGACATAAGAAGATATATTTCCTGATGAAGAACTATATATTTTGTCTTGTGCGAATACGAAGTCATTAACGGATGTTCTAGATTGAACAAAAGCCCCTGCTACTTGTTCAACTGCAGCGCGCTTTGCATTGTTTAATGCGATATTCCTCGTTTTAGCTTTTTCACCTTTAACTATATCGCTGATCCCCTTTGCAACAATGACTTTTGCTTGAATACTCACTGATAATAAGCATAAAAAAACAATCAAAAATGATTTGATATTTTTAAGTTGGAATTGAAACATGTTTTAGCATTTCCATATTTTATTGATAAACAATTTTAGTTTAGCTACACAAATGTACATTTTTTACTATATTTTTAATTATAGACTAATGTATTTACTTAGCTTATTTAACTTAATGCTTGAACGAGCAAGCAATAGAACATCTAAAAGGATAAAACATGCTTATTAAAGCTATTAAGGTCATTTTATTTATTGCGTCAATTTCATTAGCTTCGTTTAATATCTTTGCTGCACAAACTGCGGGGATCCTAAAAGTTAAGGGGTTTGGTACAGTTGATCCAACCAAAACATCTAGTGACTTTCAAGCTAAAATGATGGCTAAAAGAGCTGCACAATTGGATGCACAAAGGCAGATGGCAGAAACAACTAAAGGGCTACAACTCAGCGCTGGAACCAGTGTAGAAGATTATGAAGTAACCAGTGATGTAATTGCTACTCGGGTTAAAAGTTTGATAAAAGGTGCATTTATAATTGATCAAAATGTAAAACCTGAAGATGGTAGTTTTGTGGCTGAGGTAACTTTAGGTTTATGTTTAACTAATGAATCTGAAATCTGTAAATCTAGAGACTCTATTAAATTAATAAGTGAATCTTTAGATGATAAATAAAATAAAAATGGTGTTTTGCTGTTTATTTGTAAGTTTGGCTTTCAATTTAGCAAATGCAGCACCACCAGATTTAACATTTGATGAGATTGATAAATTACTAGATAAGCAATTTATAGATAAAACAGATCAAATAGATGCAATTTATGATGCTTATTCAAAAGCGATAGATGATGCTTTTGAAGGGGCAACAAAAAAAATATCTGTTAAATGGCCTAATAATGTACGCCTTCCTTCAAAAAGTACTTGGGTAGGATATACAAAAGATTTAGAAACACGCTCTGTGGTTAATTATGAAAAAGGCGAAGTGGTAATTGAAACAAAAGTAAAAAGTTCAGATTTAGATACGGCTAAGATAAAGATAGATAAAATGGCAACCACTTTAACTTCAAAAAATAATCATAATATAAATCAATTAGATGTATTTGCAGAAGAACTAAATACAAATTTAAAAAGTAAAGGCATAAATGTAATTCAATCCAAAGTTAAACAATTTAATCCATTAAGCGCCCTATTACCTAAAAATAATGATATTAAAAAATTAGCCATTATTAAACCTCAAGAAAAAAATATAATTGGCGACAAACAGCCAATTGTAAAAGATAAAGATTTAAAAACTGAAAAAGTAATAAATAGTACAACAAGTAAGGATACAGGAGTCAAATTAGAGTTAATAGCCAAAGGAAATGATTCGATACTGCGGATGTCGATTAAATTTGTTAATAATTATCAAAAAATACTGATGGAACAAAATTTTGAAGCTATAAAACGTTTTTCTAGAGATTATGATGTGCCGATTTCAGTTATTCTCGCCATTGTCGAAACGGAATCTAGTTTTAACCCAAGAGCTGTATCTGCAGTTCCTGCTTTTGGCTTGATGCAATTAGTACCAAAAACAGCTGGAATTGATGCTCATAATTTTGTTCATGGAGAAAAAAAAGTGGTATCTCCAGACTTTTTATTTGATGAAACAAACAATTTGCAGCTCGGTACTGCATATTTCAAATTATTACAAAGTCGATATTTAAGAAAAATAAAAGACCCAAAGTCACGATTTTATTGTGCCGTTGCAAGTTATAACACGGGTGTTGGTAATTTAGCTAAAACCTTTACGGGTGAAAAAAGTCTTTCTAAAGCTGCAAAAAAAATAAACAACATGTCATCTGAGCAAGTATATAGTCACCTTTTAAGCAATTTACCTGCTCAAGAAACCATAAACTATTTGAAGAAAATTATTACTAGAAAAACCAAATACGAACACCTTGATAGCTAATAAACGGAGTTTAAATGAAAAAGTTTTTTTTAATTTTAATATTCACCTATTCGGTTCTGTTTAGTTATTCTCTTCTAGCCGAGGATGTTATTCAAGGCAGTGAAACTGGTGGTATAAATTGGACAAAAGGCACTGTATTTGCCAGTGGTTATGGCGTAGCTTCAGACAAAATTCCAAATAGAAAAAAAAGATTAATGGCAAGAAGAGCCGCTCAAGTAGATGCATATAGAAATTTAGCAGAAATTTTATCTGGTGTCAGAGTGAGCTCAGAAACGACGATTAAGGATTTAGAAGCGCATTCAGATATCATTAAAACAAAATTAGACGCAGTTATAAAAGGCGCTCTGATCACTAAAGATATTTATCAAAACGAAATCGCTGAAGTCGTAATCGAAGTTAAAATGGATGGTAGTTTAATAGAAACAATATCTAATAAAAATAATAGAAATGTTAAAACTTCTTTGAATTTAATCCCTAAAATAAAAGAGACTTTAGCTAGCATATTTTCAAGTGATAATTGGAGTGTGTTAAGTCAAGCGTATGCCAGTGATTTAAGTTCATCTGAAAGGTCTGAAGATATTGTTTCTTTGTTAAGGAAACTGCAAGTTATAATTAAAAAAGAACCAAAGGAAGCTTTGGAGTTTATAGACGCTAAATTATTAGCATTTGAAAACACTACGTCTTTTTCGGGACTGTTAATTGATGCACAAGCTGTTGATGAATTTCAATTAGCAACCATTCCAAAGCTCAGGACAAAAGACGGAAAAATCATTTATCCCACACCTCAAATGTTAAATAGTGAGGCATTTAAAAAACGGCCTGTTTCATACGATTTTAATGTGAATAATGCAGTAGAGAATAAACGAGTTGCCTACTCCCCTTATATTGTAAAAGCCATCGGCACCTATAAATCTAGAAACTCTGACTTAGTTGTTTCTGATGATGTTGCAACTTTCATTAAATCAAACTCTTACATTTCAAAAACGCTTGATAAAGCAAGTGTAATGATCGTCGTTTCACAATGAAGTTATTTCTATGTTTAGTCATAGCTTTAACTTGTATTAATTTTAAAGTTTTTGCATTTGATTCATTAAAAGTTGCCATTGTAAAAGCACAAATAAGTGTCGAAGCAGGTGAATTTAAGAAGGCTGAAAAATATTTAGAGCAAGCTACACTACACTACCCTGATAGTGATTTATTACTTGTATTGTATGGTCAAGCTTTATATGAAAGTAATCAGTTTAAGGCTGCAGAATTAAAATTTAGGCTTGCACTACAGGTAAACCCCTTAAATACACAGGCAAAAATACTTATTCAAGAAATAAGGGCAATAAATAGTGCGGCAATAAGTGAGAATGCCAAGCAATTTGAAGAAATCTCATTTGATAAATTAGGAGATCTAATCGCGATGGCATTAGCATTTCTTCTGGCTTCTGTAATGAACCGCTATTTAATACGTTTTACAGAATGGCGATTTGAAAGAAAATCTAAAACCCTATTTTTGAAAGGCGATTACGATGACTTTGCAGATTTGTTAGAGCTACAAATTAGTAATAATTCTTTAAAACCCTTACGTCATAGTCTGAATTTTATGCTTCAGCATAAATCAACTGACGAAGCGGTAAATATTTTAGACCTTTACGTCAATACTGAAGATAACTTTCACGTGTTAAAACGGATGATACAACAAGATGCTAAAAAAAATCATTTATCTTAGTATGTTTTTCTTTATTGCTTCATGCTCATCTAACAAAACTAATTCTGTATACCTTGAAAAAATAAATAATTTGGAGCATTTTTTAAATAAAAAAAATATTTCTGGTATTAAAGCTGTTAGTAAATATTTTATTGAAAATAAACAGTGGCAGCACGTTTATAAAGCTTATCAATTTTTATGTATAAATGATGCTAACACTGATTTATATTGTGCTTTGATGTGGGTAACAGCACAAAAAACACAAAAAAATGCTCATATATTTGATGCCGCTGCAACAAATTACCATGTTAAAAAAAGTAAATATTGGTTAAGTCAGCTAATGCAAGTATCAAATACTGCAAAACAAGCCGTGATTATTAAACTGTTACAAAATAAACCTTTATCTGATATAGAAATAAATTCATTAATAGACTCAAAAGCCCATTATGCAAATGCTTTGTTAATCAAGGGAGAGAATCAATCCCACCTGCCTTCCTTAATCGAGGCCGCAGCCATTTTTATCACTTTGCAGCAATGGGAGTTAGCAGCTGACTCTTATGTTATTTCTTCAAATATCGCTTTAATGAAAAACGAAGCTACAAAAGCGAGAAAATATTATTATGAAGCTCTGATATATTATGACTTAGCGATATCCCCTTTAAAAATAAAAGAGGTTTTATCATGGGGGCAATTAAATGGCTTTACTCGGTAAACTTGGCCATACTATTTTAAGTTTATTTGGTATGTTGTTTGATTTATTTGGCTTATTGAGTAAATCAATAACAATGTCACTGAACCTATTCTCTATAAATAAATTTTCTATTTTCTGGCAGCTTTTTATTAGACAACTCTATAATACTGGTCTTAAAGCGACTTATATAAATACCGTGATAGCCATATTGATTGGTGTTTTGATGATGTCGCTCACATACTCTATTCTAGGGGATAATAATCGATTCATTGACTATTACGCCAAACTGTTTGTATTAGTAATTATAAGAGAAATAGGACCGCTTATATCAGGTATAATATTGATAGCAAGATCTGCAAATGCAGTTACCGCTGAATTAGGGTATTTAAAACAACATGAACAATTAGAAGTATTAAAATCCTTAAAAATCTCTCCGATTTTTTTACTTCTATTACCCGTATTTTATGCATTTCCATTATCATTATTATTAATGTTTTTTTATTTCGATTTAGTGTGTATTTTTTCATCCTGGCTTTTAATGTCTGTATTACAAAGCGACTCTATTTCTTTGCATGACTTCCTTGAAATAATATTAGACCAAATATCACTAAATGAAGTCATTATAAGTGCGTCAAAGGCGTTTATAGCGGGGTTATTTATCGGTTTAACCTGTATCTATTATGGGGCGTCTGTTGAACCTAAATTTGCGAGTATTTCTCGGTCAATTTCAACATCAACTACTAGCCAGCTTATTATTTTATTCACAGTTAATATTTTACTTTCGGTGATTGCCTACAGATGAATAATTTACTTGAATTGAATGATATACATCTAAAATTTGGAACCAATACAGTATTTGAAAATCTTAATTTAATATTAAATTATAATGAGATTTTAGTTATTAAAACAGGCGTTTTGGATGGTGGAACAAGCTTATTAAAGCTATGTAATAATTGCTTAACAGCTCAAGCTGGAATTATTTATTATGAAGGGGTGGTATCTAATAAGCTAACAAATGGTGAACTTTTTCAATCTGTTGGGATGCAATTTGAAAGTGAGGGTCTACTATCTATGTATACGGTTAAAGAAAATTGTAAATTACCTCAGACATACCATACAAAATATAAAGACAGTGTTATTAATGATAATGTCGAAAAAGTAGCACAAGAGTTTGAGCTTAATCATTTATTAAATAAATATCCATATCAATTAAATGATGTGCAATTGAGGCTTGCCAACCTGTTGCGTTTACTTTCAGCTAAACCAAAAATTATATTACTTGATGAAATTCAATCAGGAATGTCAGATAAGCTCAGAGAAGGAATGATAATGAAGTTGGTCAAATATGTAAGAAATCATAATATGAGCTTAATTATGAATATCACTGCTGGAGATGTAGATGATTTTTCTGATCGAAAGTTAAAGATAGAAAACTTTAATCTTTCCAGCTATTAAATATGAGTTTTTCGTTACCGCAAACCTTCAAAACTAGCCCACAAGAAAAGTTAGTCGGTTTATTTATCTTTTTTGCTTTTTCAGCTTTTATTTACTTAAGTACTATTAAAAATGGCCTAATAGCTGAGGAGCAATCTTTAGAGTTCAAGACTAATGTAAAACAAAGTTTTGGTATTACATTGGGGGCTCCCGTAAAACTTGCTGGGGTTGATATTGGAAAAGTATCTAAAATAACTCTGTTGACAACAGGAATAGTTGAAATTTCAATTAGTGTACCTAATAAGTATAAAAATTTGTATAAAACAGATAGCTACTTGAAAATAGATTCACAATTGGGCTTTGATACTATGTTAATAGGTCAAGGAATGATTTTTATTCCGGGTACTGAATTTAAAACTCTTAAATCAGGTGCTTTTATAAATACAAAAGAACCACAGTCTTTAGCTGATTTGACAAAAGAATTTAATGTAGCTGAGTCATCAAAAAAAATAGGTAATATTATTACCAATATTGACGACATCACATCGAATTTAGCGCAACAAAAACAGCATATAAACTCATTAATTAATAATGTAGATATGCTGACAGCTTCACTCATCAAAACATCAGAACAAATAAATACAAGTATGCAATTATTTGATAGTAAGTTGATTGATTTAGATAAAAAAATTACACCCGTAATTTCCTTAATGGAACTTAGACTGATAGATTCCAAAGAAACATTAAAATCAACCTCGCAATTTATATCAGAACTTAAGCAATTAACACGTGCAGCCCAACCAAGTATCAGAGCAGTGCCTGCAAGCTTAAATCAACTTGATAATACCTTATTACAAATTGAGCTATTATCTAAAAAAATTCAAAATTCATGGATTTTAGGCTCAAATCCTGTGAACAGTACTAAAAAGCAAGACGTATCAACAATTCCATACTATAACAATAGAGAGTCTTTAAAAGATTTACTTAAAAATTCCACTCAAGGAGGCGTTAGTGAACAGACTAACAACTAAAATTATAATTTCGATTGCGATCTTATTAATTATGTCAGCATGTTCAGTAAGTAGGAAAGGCACAATTGCAATAACAAAGCCTATTAGAACAATCGAAGATATGACTTCAGGGCAAGATCAAGTCATTAATACAGAACAATTGCCTAATGTTATCGCAATTTCAAAATTTTCAAATTCCACATCCGAACCAGACGCTCCAAAAATTCTCAGAGCAGTATTGCAAAGTCATTTATCAAATAAAAACTTTAAACTAATCCATTACAAAGAAGTGGATTTAAAAAACCAAAATGGAGACTTAGCACCCGCGCAACTTGCTGATTCTTTAGGTGCTGATGCTGTGCTAACTGGCACGGTAACTGATTATGAGAGTTTTTATGCTGGTATATATGCACATATTAAACTGGGTGTAAGTTTAGAGTTAATCTCTAAAGATGGCGATAGGATATGGCATATTGATAAAGTAATCACATCAAGAGCCGGTGGCGTATCAACAAGTCCATGGGGTCTGCTTTTAAACGCAGCACTCGCGGCACTTCACTTAGAAGATAAAAACTTATTTGCTGCCGCTGACGAACTAGGTCGCGAAATATCAAAATCAATGCCTGAACCCGAAGGTTATAAAGGTTCATCTTTGCCATCAATTGAAATGGTTGTGCATGACGGTTCAGATAAATGGTTTAAATACGGTGACGTAATATCTTTAGGAATTAAAGGTGACTCCGGTAATAGAGGCATTATTGAGATTGAAAATATAGGTAGTTTTGATTTAGTTGAAACAGAGCCCGGTATTTATACCGCTAAAATAAATGTAGATAAGAGGTGGCAAGGTAATGAACGTGTTATTACAGGGAAATTAATTGATTCTAAAGGTCAAATTGCACGCAGTATAAGTCCTATGGGGTTAGTTAATTTTGATAATCAAAAGCCCTCCAATATCAATAACTTTAAAGCTGATTTTGCTACCCAACAAAAAATACAAGTTTCATGGGATAACCCCCTTGAAAATGACTTGCTCTATGAAGTGAGAATATCTTCAGCCAATATCAATCAAACAGTGACATCTGTTTCATCAGAACCGACTTTGTCAATCAATGGTCCATTCAATCTGTTTGAAACTTTTAAAATATCCATTGTTGCAATCGATAAAGCAAAAAATAAAAGTTTTGTCAGTGAGGTCGAAGTAACTGCTTACCCTATCAAGGTCACTGATATTGAAAATTTAGATAGCCAACTTAAAGGGAGTTATTCGGGAACTCACGTATTGTCGAGAGAACATAGTCCATATGTTTTAACGGAACATACCCGTTTCATGCCTAACTCAACGGTAATAATTGAACCTGGCGTAAAAATTAAATTTAGAAAAACTGGATTACTGGAAATAAATGGCAATGCATATTTCTGGGGGGATTTAAATAATATCGAGTTTTCAAATGAATCAAACAAATCGCCTTCAAAAAAATTCTTAATGCTAAATAGCACAAGTACAGTTGAAATTGATGGACTTTCTATAGTGAAACCTGGCATAGGTGTCGATATACAAACAGGAACACCCGTTCTGAAAAACATTAAATCAATGAATGCAAAATATTCCGCAATCAATATCAGTGGAAATGCAAATGTAAGTATCAATAACTGCTTATTAGTTGGCAGCTCAACGAGTGCGATAGTTCTGTCTGGTCGCTCTCGATTAAAAATAAACAAATGTACGTTGCAAAAAAATAAACCTTTTCATATTCAGAATTCTTCTAGCTTTGCAGTAAAAGCAACAGACATTACATTTGACAAATCAGCATCCAGAGCAGTTTTAGGTAAAATAGAGGAATAACTATGAAAATTTATCCATTAATTATCTTATTTTGCTGTTTTATAAATAATGCCTTAGCAGAGGATGGTCATTATACTCAATTTGTGGGTGCTAGCGGTGTAATTGATTGGACCAAAGCCAGTGTCGAAGCGATAGGATATGGTGTAGCGCCGGCTGGTAAAAACCCTAAAGTAGCTCCATTGCTTGCCTGCAGAGCCGCGATAGTTGATGCGCAACGTAACCTACTAGAGTCTTTTCAGGGAGTGAGAGTGACATCTACTACCTTAGTGAGTAATTATTCTTTGACCAGTGATATTGTTAAATCAAGTGTCGAAGGAACTGTACAAGGGGCATTAATTAAATCGAGAGTTAATCGTGCCGATGGGTCTTGTAAAGTGATGTTACAAGCTCCTCTGAAAGGAAAAATATCAAAATCAATTTATACAGATTTACACAAAAAGGTTAATTCAGCCTTTAATCTCAAAGACTTATTTAGTAGTTTTATAAGTTCAGCGCATGCATCGCAAGTTAATGACTATTCAAAAGAATTAGAGAATAAAATAAATAAATTAACAAAAAGAATAACTGATATTGAAGCCCTGTTAAATAATAAAGTAAAGCTAAATAACAAACAAACTGTGAGTGAGATAACTGGTATTGTGATTGATGTCAGAGGAAGTAATTTTATTCCTTCTCTTGATCCTAAAATTAGGGCAAGTAGCGGTGATGTACTTTACCCTAATGAAGAAAATGTGAGTGCAATTATAGATAGTGGACAACTTGTTTCGCTATTTGCATCACAAGTTGACTTTGCTATGGACCACCCTATTGTTGGCAATACGCCCTTATTGATAAAGGCGAATAAAACATGGGACAAAAATAACACTGAGATCACAGTGAATAATCTAGATTCACAAAAACTAATTTACCTAACAAAAAATAAAAATCTAAAAAATACAGGTGTTATTATTGTTCTTGATTAAGCGAACTTGCCATTGCATCCATGTGCTTCAATTTGTAAAACACATTGAGTAACATTGAATTGCTTTTTCAATAAGCTTTCTACCTCTAAACGACATATCTCATCATGTTTCTCTAATGTACAGGCATGTTTTAAAACAATATGAACACCGATACAAATTTCTTTATTTTCGCTTTTAATAATTAAATTGTGAATATTATCTATATGGTCAAGTTGAAAGAGCGCTTTTTCTATTTTTTTTACTGAAGGTAAGCGTACACCACAAAAGAATAACCCAATAACACATTTATGAACCAACTTTAAACCGGTGACTAAAACAAAAATAGAAATTATCATACTTGAAATTGAATCAGCTGCTAACCAACCTGTAAAGTGTATAACAATGCTTGTTATAAAAGTGATGATAGTTGATAACAAATCAAAAAAAGTATGTAGGAATACGGCGTATACATTAATACTATCTTTTCTTCCTCTATATAAAACAAAAGCTGAAACACCATGAAATAGGAAACCCAGTGCTGCAATTGAAGACATTATAAAGGTATTAACTTCTAATCCTTCATGATGTTCATGTTCTAATAAACGCTCAGAACCTTGTAATAATATAAATCCACTTATTAAAAGATATAAACAACCATTAATTAACCCTCCGGTTAGTTCCGCTTTTCGATAGCCATCACTAAAAGTAGTTGCAAGTCTAATCGCGAGAGCTGATGCTATAAGTGCAATAAACAATGAGCTATTATGAACAAATAAATGTCCGGCATCTGCATATACAGCAAGTGAATTAGCATAAAATGCACCAACAATCTGTATCAGCATAAAACTACAAGTGATGGCTAGAGCTGTTAATAAACGTCTTTGAGAAGATTTATGAGTTGTAATATCTGTCATTTAAAAATTATATTATGTTATATAGTCTCAATTGTATCCTCCGTTACAAATAAAAGCACTTTAATTTTCAATTATTACAGTTAAACTCTTAGCTGTTCTTCATTTTTTAACACCTACATGTTACATTTTACATATTGTATGCAATTGAGAACTTAACATGACATTAGGTGTAGGCGGCTCTACTATAGAAGTAGAGTTAAATAAATTGTCAGATATGACTAAAGATATTGATTCAATATCGCAAAATGAATTTGAAAGCCGTATAAAAAAAGCACAACTATTGATGCTTGAACAAAATATAACAGCAATGTACTTAGATGCTGGCACTAATTTGTATTATTTTACGGGTTTAAAATGGTATAAAAGTGAAAGACTTGTCGGTGCTATTTTACCTGCTCAGGGTGAATTAGAGTTTATAGCCCCACATTTTGAAGAAGGTTCATTAAGAGATCATATGCTTATTCAAGGTGAGTTTAATGGCTGGCATGAGCATGAAAGCCCATATGAACTTTTTGCAAACACGCTGATTAAAATGGGAATTTCTTCAGGTAAAGTTGCAATTGATGAATCAGCTGCATTTTTTGTATTTGATGGTATCAGAAAAGCAGCACCAGATCTTGAGTACATCAATGGCTCTGAAGTAACTGCACTATGTCGCCAAATAAAATCAAAATCTGAAATTGCACTTATGCAACGCGCAAAAAATATGACAATTGAGGTACATAAGGCTGCAGCAAGAATTTTACGTCCGGGCATTACAACTATTGAGGTAACGCAATTTATAAATGAAGCCCATAAACGTGTTGGAGCATCAGGTTCATCTTTTTGTATTGTTTTATTTGGCTTAGCTACTTCATTCCCTCATGGTGTTAAGGATCCTCAAACACTTAAAGATAATGACTGGGTATTGATTGATACAGGTTGTTTATTGCAAGGTTATAATTCAGATATCACAAGAACCTATGCTTATGGAGAGGCAACTCCAGAGCAAAGAACTGCATGGCAAGTAGAAAAAGATGCTCAAGTAAATGCTTTTAATGAAGCTAAATTGAATGCACCTTGTGGTAATGTCGATGACGGAGCAAGAAAGGTATTAGAATCTCATGGCTATGGACCTGACTATCAATTACCTGGACTTCCACATAGAACAGGACACGGCTGTGGATTGGATATTCACGAATGGCCTTATTTAGTTAAAGGTACTCAAACCAAACTAGCCACAGGCATGGTATTCAGCAATGAACCTATGCTAGTGATACCTGGAAAATTTGGTATCCGTTTAGAAGATCATTTCTATATGGATGATAATGGACCTGTTTGGTTTACATCCCCTTCTCACTCCATTGATGACCCTTTTGGCTTAAACGCCTAGATACTTTTTAAAGCATCATTTTTATGATGCTTTTTTCACTTCTTTAAAAATCATATTAAAATTTTAACTATCTAATTTTTATCGTCTATACTTTATTCAAACAATAGAAAACATTTAAATGTTTTCAAATAAATATAATAACAAATTATAGATCTTAGATTTATATACTAAAAAATATTCTGTCAGGGAAAACTTGCTCAAAAGATTACGTCAAATTCGGTGCAATCATGGAGATTAGTTATGACAAAAAATTTATATTTAAATATTGTTTTTTTTATACTGAC
>Ga0209292_1003709_pt1 | contig 16624 bp, 13 predicted proteins | sample GOMGulsemesocosm_2_FD_184634 | JGI IMG/M metagenome (GOLD analysis project Ga0209292, IMG submission 184634) | Methane-oxidizing microbial communities from mesocosms in the Gulf of Mexico - GOM9C Gulf of Mexico (SPAdes) (version 2) | ecosystem: Environmental > Aquatic > Marine > Cold seeps... | reverse complement strand
TACAGTGGTTCTTTGGCATCATAAAAGTCCGTCCATATATTTGCAGATATCGACGGGCTGGCAAGAAGCATACATGCAAGAACAGCATTTTTTTTAAACATAGTGAACCTCATCTTATGATAAAGGGGGGGGGGCCCCCTTTAGTAGCTAAAATCTAAGTTAGTTTCCTAGCTTAAATTTATATTCGTGTGATTCAGTTATGTAAGCATTTAATTGCCACGCTTTTGCTATATTTCCAACGTCAATCCAACCACCTCTGATCTGATCGACTAGCAACGCTGTTGAAAACGCTGCTATAAAGTCATTTGGATTATGAATAGCAGATTCAGAATCAATCTCATCAATAAGTATAAGCACTCCTTTTATCTGCGAGTTGAGCTGTGACCAACCGCCTCTCAATTTATTGAGTGATTTACGGGCCTCCAACATTGGTTCTTGGATTTTATCAATATTGGTTGTTGCCAAGACCCAAGATGTACGTACAGCTAGGGTCGTCGTTAATTCATCTCTAGCTTTCTCAAGCTCTTCCTTTTTCGCATCTAATCTTATTTTAAGATCCACTGCGTAAGCTGTACTTGCGGCAGCAGTGCCTATTGCTGCGATAGTTCCAAGTGGATAAACCCATGCATAAGTTGGTGTCGTGGCGCCGACTGTAACCCATTTCGTGTATTCGGCGTTCAATTCGTCTTTCTCACGAATTAGCTTTTCGATATGATATTGTTGTGCTGTACCATCATTCTCCAAAATGACCGCATTAATCCTTTCTACTTCGGCAAGCTTTATTGATTGCTCTCTTAAAGTCTCACTAAAGATAGTTAACTCATCGTCCATTTTTGTTGTGTCTTTATAAAAGCGCTCGGTTTTTTCTTGCATACTTTTCAATACAATGAGTGTAATCATTTTACTTTCTTCGAACTTTTGTTGATCGCCTGATTTTGCAGCTGCCAAGAGGGCTTCTGTGGCATCTTCCAACGTTGTGGCACTCCAAACTGCGGTGTTTGAATATACCATTAAATCACCAGCTAAAGTGACCATTTTATTCATGTGTCCACCAGGACCTGACCACATTGATGCTATATCATTTATTTCCTCATAACTTTTAAGCAACTCGTTATACACGCCGTCAAACGCCACGAGATCTGTCATTTGAAAGTAGTTTCTCATACTCTCTTCGGTTGTTGGTAGACCTTTTGCTGCCTCGGTAAATAATTGAATCTGGAGCCATTCCTCTGTTTGTAGTATGAAACTACCGTTTTCATTAAGAAATTGACGCGGATCACCTAAAATATTTTCATTTTCTTGGAGTTCATACATAGCTGAATGCTCAGCGTGCGGATACCGCTCAAATGAAGCATAGTTTGCTTGTAATGAGGTATTTATGCCAAAGGTCAATAGTATCGCTAGAGCAACTTTGTTCTTATTTATCATCATATATCCTTATTTCATAATGGGACTTGGTAGCAGAGTTGTTTGCATGCCTTAGCCATTGTCGTTGTAGTTGAAGTTGGAGCAAAATTAACAGTATTTATCGTTAATTTGGAGTTAAATTAGCGATTAACGACCAAAATGTAGGATTATCCGACTTCAGCAAAAGGGACTATTTATTAGTTGGTTGATTGGTTTGTTAGTGAGTGTTTCACTGTGTATTTATATTTTAAATACACAGTCGTTCTGTTGATGATGAATTCACTGGATTAGTGGGAAGGGAGTTAAGATTAGCATTGGTAAATTTAAATATAACCAATGAAAATTAATGGGGGCAGAAACCCGATTAATCCTTTAAATAAAGGATTAATCAATTTATAATACCACTTAATGGGTGGGGTGTAGTGGTTTGCACCTCTAAGTGGGTGGTTTGTGGTGGTTTGTGGTTTTCTACTGCATGCGCCTTAATCACAGGCATTTTATTTGGTGTTTCTCCAGAATATCTTGAAAGATGTTTAGCAAAGGTACGCAGCTACAGGATGATTAAAATGACATTTGATAGGACCACTTAATGGGTGGTAGTAAATGAATAAAATGAATGATTATCCTGTACAAATGAAGCGTACTACGTAAGAAATATTTTAAATTCAGTTGAGTTGATTCTGGGTGCCGATATATGAAAATAGTGTTAAGAAGGAAAGCGCATGAAATTTAATTTAGATCCTCTGCAGTGTAATGATTTTTTCATGGATGTAAGGGAAGGAGAGTTAATATTATTTTCAGATGGGGGAGTACTATCAAAGGTAAGAATTAATGAAGTTGAATTTATAGTAATAAAAATAATAAGTGAGCATGGAAGTAAATCTAACCCTGTATCCGCAAGGGAGATCGAATCAAGGTTATTTGAGTTAATCCCGAAAAAACTGACCGCTAATATGCTAAAGAATGCAATCGCATCCATTAGAAGAAAAACGAGAGAGTTGGTAAGTACCACGCTTAATAACAGTGACGAATTTCATTTTATCGTTAATGCCAATCGGGTTGGCTACTATGTGGGGTTAAGTGCTCATAGTGCGGCATCTGAAGTAAGTAATTTGAATTCCATTATTAATAATACCCAATCTCGTTTTCAAGTCTTAAAATTTATGCTGGGCTATAAACCTCAGGTCATTAGCATGAAAGTCATATCATATACTCTAGGGGGAATAGCTTTAGTTGGATTAATATATTTTCTACAGATTGCTCACCTAATTACACTTCGCGAGAAAGTAGACCTGAAGTATGATGGAACTCTTCTTGAAATCGCTAACGAGTACAATTTAGGGGATAGAGGAAAGGCATGTCTACCTATTGTAAATGAAAGGTTTGAAGATGGTGCGATTCTCGTTATTAAAAAAGATGTTGAACAATGTATTATTGAAAAAAATAAAGTTGTGTACTTGGACTCTAACAGCATAATCATCTCTGACTGGATGTCAAAGAGAGACTCGTATTTTTACAGGGAGGTTGTTAGTGGTGAGGTGAGAGTTATCGGGCGTATGAAGAAAAAAAAGATAACAGCACCATACAAGCACTCTATCATTCATCCGCTACTTAGCGGTGTTACCTATAGCGATAATTTCGGTAATAATATTGGAAAAATCGATAATGGAATATTTATTTATAAATGGCGCGGTGATGATAGCGAAATATCATTTTATGGCCGTTATATCGCAGTACAAGTTGTGTTTGTGGTGATTTTTCTGATTTTTGTTTTTGAGAGATTAATGATCATTGCCCTTTTTAATTACATATTTAGACTTTCGAACTTTTCTATCTTTTTGAACCCAATCGTAAATACAAAAACTGGAATGACGCATTACTGGGAAATGTTTACTCGGTTTAAGGGCATAGATACATTAATCGCAATAAATAGTCTGAAAAAAAATGGTCTTCTTGGCTTGCATACAATTCTGGTGTTAAAAAGTATAGAAGGTATAACACCTGAGTACGGTAGATTTGGTGTCAATATCTGTCCTTCTTTATTGAGGGGAAGGGGATTTAAAAAAATTTATAAGGCTATAAAACGTTGTGATAAGGACGTAATAATAGTTGAAATAACCGAGTGTTCTGAATTTTATTATGATCCCCATATGTTAGAAAATATAAGTAAGATAAAAAACTTGGGGGTTCATGTGATACTTGACAATTTTGGTTCTGGGAATAATAACATCGACTTGTTGGACAAGATATCTCCTGATGCGATCAAAATCGACCGATTCTTTGTCAGTGATTTGGAACATGATTTAAAGCAGCAAAAGTTCGTTAAAGATATTTTATCACTAATGGAAGGTCGAACTAAGATCGTCGTATTTGAAGGTGTTGAAAGAGAATCTCAAAGTCAGATTCTGAAGGGGTTGGGTGGCTATCATCAGCAAGGGGATTTTTTGAGTCGACCTTGATGTAATCGATATTGCCTTTCACGCGTAATTACGAGTGAAGGGCAATATTATGCGTGACGACTCGAGTATTTCCCTCGATAGATTTAACTAACTAAGTCGAGTAATTGAGTTGTACTGTCCACGTTACAGTAACCAAAATTCAATGCCGCCATAAATGCACTATGAACATGGATTGCAGGGACGGTGACACCATTAAATTCAAGATCCAGCGTTGCACAAGCATCATGAGCGACATGACATTCATATCCAAGGTCAACAGCGGCACGGGTCACAGCATCGATACACATATGACTCATTGCACCCACAATAATCAGCTTCTCAACGTTAAGGTCTTTCAAGATATTATTTAATTCAGTGTCACGAAAACTGTTTATTTGATGCTTCAAAATTACGGGTTCACCTTCTATTGGCGCGACACTCGTATGAATTTTTGCACCTTCAGATTCTGGTAGAAAAAAGGGTGCATCATTTGAAGGAAATTCATGACGGACATGAATGACAGGCAAGCTTTGTTTACGGAATGCTGCTAATAAAGTCGCGGCATTAGATGCTGCAGTTTCAGTACCTGATAGTGCCCATTTAGCATCTGCATATGTTGAGTAATAGTCATTTTGAAAATCAATTAATAATAATGCTGTGTTAGACATAATAAGCTCTCTTGTGTTGTTTCGACGTTTTGTTAAGGCTATTATGCAAAATATAAATCAACGACACCTATGGCGTTATTGCCACAAAGTAGGGCAAAAATGACAAGTAGTATCCGTATTGTAATTATCGACTACCCTAATGCATTGCAAAGTGCAGTTCATGGCCTTAAAGAACTATTTTTAATCGCGAATAAAATAATCATAGATAGTCAGTTTGATATGCAATTTACTGTGGGTGTTGTTCAGTCTGATAGCGGGTTAAGTCGTAATAGCCAAAGTGATATTGTGATCCTTCCTCCTAATTTGGATGGTCATTATTACCGAGCGCCTAAACCAGAAGTATTGCAATTTCTGCATGATGCCCACAATAAGGGGGCGATATTATGCAGTGCTTGTGCTGGGGCATTTATACTGGCCAAAACGGGATTGCTAGATAACAGACCTGCGACGACGCACTGGCAGTTAGCCGAAGAGTTTAATTTTCTGTACCCTAAAATATCTCTTAACGTCGAGAGCTTGCTTATTAATGATGGGGACATCATTACGGCGGGCGGTCTTATGTCATGGATTGATTTAGGATTAGAGATAGTGGCACAATTTACTCGGCCACACATAATGCGAACACTTGGGAAATATCTTATTGTAGATACAGGGAAAAGAGAGCAGCGTTATTATGGTAGCTTTACGCCAAAATTTAATCATGGAAATCAACGGATTCTACAAGTACAACACTATATTCAAGCAAACTATAATCAATCATTAAATATTTCTTTGTTAGCGGGTTTAGCCTGTATGACTGAGCGAACATTTCTACGCCAATTTACTAATGCTACAAGCTTAAAGCCTATTAAATATATTCAAAAAGTGAGAGTCCAAAAAGCATGTGATCTACTAGAGTCTACAACTCAAAGCTTTGAGCAGATTGCTCTGAATATAGGATACGATGATGTAAATAGTTTCCGTAAAGTGTTTATGACCATTATTGGGTTAAGTCCGTCGGCATTTAAAGCGAGATTTGTTTGACTCTATTCTGTGGATAAACGAATAAAGATCAGCGACGACTTTGTTGATGCTTGTAGCATGTTGGGCGAAATATGATATATAGAGAGATGGTGTAAGAGAGTCCTAGTGTCACTAGGGTCCCTAACTGTAATGTAAGGAAAAGCCATGACATAGGAGCATTCAGAGATAAGATAATGTAGACACAATAGGTCGCGATCAATATATTTATTGCAGCGTAGATTTTGATATGTTTTTTTGTCCAAGATGAATTCGAAATCAACATACCTGCACTAACACAAGCTGTTAGCATCTCGTTAGTGAAGCCTTGTTCAACTTGAGAGACTAGCACCAAGGCACTAGAGAGAAACAAGAATAAGATATGGTGTATGTAGATAAGCAGATTACGCCGTAGGATCTTAAAGTCCATAAGCATGAAAATATTGCTTGATAATATCAGTCCATAGAGTACTTCGATGCTAGGAATTATCTGGCTGATAATCAGAACGAACGCTATCCAGAAATGAAGGACCAATGAAATAAATCGAACTCGTTTTAATGTCATAACCACTCGATGTATTAATGGTCGTTTGATTTCGCATTAGCTTAGCATGGTGTGAGCCAATATTATCCCAGTGATCCTTATATGTTTCTTATATATTTCTTATGCATTTCTTATGCATTTATTAATTGTGTATATCTCAAGATGCATCAACACCGAGTGTCTGTACTTCTGTAATTGCGGCTTTTATCTTGAGTTCAATAATCAGAAAAATACTATCGTCATTCAAGTTTGATTCAATGATTAGAATATCACTGCTTAGAAAGTCAACGGCATTTTTTACCCCTGATATTTTTTCCATTACTCCTCGGAAGTCTGTGCCCAGTAATTGACTGGCTGATTGCATTGTTTTTAGTGCGCGAATTTGATTGTTTAATGCATTGATTTGGCTTTCGTAATCGTTAACATCAGATTTCCATTTTAAATATAATCCGAGTGCAGTTGCTAAACCGATTAGACCGAAAGGACCTAAAGCGAGAAGATAATAATACTTCTTCTTTGTGGCCTCTTCTTTATCTTTAGCATAGTCTCGTTGCCCCTGTAATTTAAACATCTGTGTTGTTAAGTCAGACTCGATGGTTGCTAGTCGATTAAAATAGCTAAGTATTTGCAATGACGCTGTTTGTATTTGGTTAGTGGTTTCGTTTACGTCGGACTGTAATGTTATCGTTTCGTGTTTAACATTCTCTATTGCAGTCTGTATACTTGGTAACGATTGATTGTTCGCAAGCATGGCATCTATTTCATTTAGCTCGGGAACGGACTTTTTGACAAAGCTAATAATGGTATGTTGTGTGGTTTGAACTGTCGATAGTATCGATGAAATAAGGGTTATTGATTCTGCCTGTATTTTCTGGGCCGCGGATGGCAAGCCAGAAAGGTGTGAAATTTGTTTTTCGGTAGCCTGCAAGTTTGCAATTGCTTGTGATAAATAACCATTCATTTGTGAACCTCCTGCATTTTATGGTTAGCATAAAACACGTGATCGATCGGAATTTGAATTATTTTATGAAGTATGGGGGAATGTACTTTTATTATTCGGATGAAGTTAGCATGCACCTACACTTGTAGGAACATGCTCAATTATTTATGCCGCGAGCGCTTCTGCAGCCTCAACGATTGCTTCACCTACTGTTTGCCCTGGTTTGGCTACGATAATGGTTACGCCAGCCATCTGTCCTTTTATGGTATCAATATCCTTAAGCACTATTTTTATTATGCCGTTAGTTGCGGTCAACATCATTTCGCGCACGATACCAGTACTTATGATCCCTAATTGTAAATCACTAATCATACTGCCTAGATCACTCGCTAGGGATCCCCAAGCATTTTTCATTTGAGTTGCGGCAGTAACCGCATTGTTAACTTGGTTTACTAGGCTTTGATAACTACTACTAATCCCCGAGGCTAATTTAACCTCTGCTTCAAGCATTGATTCTTCTCTTAATAAGCGGGCTTTTTCGTCATTCAGGTTTTTCAATGTGATCGCAGCAGCTACCTCGCCACCTATACCTCCTGTTACCATACCGATACCACCTACCACTAGCGGAGTGGTGGTTCCTGCCGTGACAAAGTCAGCAACACCGCCAACGACGATCATAAAAACACCGCCTGCAATAGTAAGACCACTCACGGCGATACCTGCAATTGCGCCATCTATTTTTCCTTGGATATTATCTAATTGTTTTTGATCTGACGCTAAGACACCATTATCTCCGTTAACAGCGGTATTAAGATTACCGACAGTTTTTGAAAAAGATTGGGAATCATGACTCAGATCCTTGGTTAATCCTTCCAGTGATGTTTTCACCCCATTTGCATCTTTCTGGTATTCTGCCGCTTTCACTTTGAGTACCGTGAGGAGCTCTACCCATTGCTCTTCTGTTGACCCTTCAGGCAATATTGTTGGAACTGCATTGTGTAGCGTGTAGTAATTATCAATATTGGCTATGTTCTTAATAATATTTGGTTGTATATTGTTTAAATAATTGGCTGCGTGGCCTTGGGCTGTTGCCAGTCCATCATTAATTTGTTTTTCGTAGAGCGCTAAATTTTGATTACCTGAAAAATCGACGCTTGGTTGCTCGTTAACGCTATTCGCATAGGTTTGGATGATAAGGGACTGGGCTGATTGCCCTTTGTTCGCTTTGTCTATATGACTTGCTGCGACACTTGGATTGCTTTTTTCGACACTTGGATTGCTTGTTACGACATTGAGATTAGACATATCAAATTCCTCTAGTAGCCTCGTATAGTGAATGGCTAGAGTTTCCTGAGGCCATTGGAAACTTAACCGTTGATTATCGTTGTGCGATATAAAAACTCTATTTTTCGTGGTGTTAATAACACTACACCCACTAACTATTTGAATGATATATTTATTTTTAATTTACATTAAAATTGGTTTATTAAACTGGATTTCACCGAGTTCCAAGTATTTGTGATCACTTATTCTCGCGCTTAGTGGTGTATAACTCCTCCAACCTCTTGGTTGATATCATTGATTTTACGGTGCAAGCTAAAATAGTTTACCCAGAAATTGGGGCGAGTAGATATTTGGTTATCAGATGAAATATTTGATAAATAGAGAATGTTCGTCTGGCAGGTAAATCCTTATAATAAAAAAGTCCTGCAATGAATGCAGGACTTTTTTATCCACTACGAGAATTAGAAATTTAGTATTGTGTCTAATAATTTTAAGAGCTCATTAATTAATTCAAGCATGCTTTTTCCGTTTAAGGCATTACGGCTTATGGGCGGGGATTCTAGCATGTGTCGTTATTCTGCCGCTATTTTTAATTAATTTGGGTTAGGGTGCACGGTTCGTTAAGATAAATTACTATTTTTCTTGTAGTTAATTTAAAAACTAATAGTATCAACGAAGTATGGTTTATCTGTCGCGAAGGTAGCCCCCTTTTTTAAATACATAGGAAGTAAATAATGACTAAATTAGCAGTGATTTTATCTGGATCGGGTGTTTATGATGGCTCAGAAATAAATGAAGCCGTTTTAACTTTATTGTCTATTGAAGAGTCTGGCTCGACTTACCAGTGCTTTGCACCAGATATGGAACAAATGCATGTCGTTAATCACTTAACTGGCGAAGTGATGGTTAATGAAAGTCGTAATGTATTAGTTGAGTCGGCAAGAATTACAAGGGGGGATGTAAAACCTATTACAGAATTAAATGCGATTGATTTTGACGGGTTAATCGTTGTAGGTGGTTTTGGTGCAGCTAAAAATTTAAGTGATTTTGCAATTAAAGGCGCAGAATTTTCAGCAATTAATGAGTTCATTAAAGTTGCCACTGACTTTAAAAACGCACAAAAAGTTGTTGGCTATATGTGTATAGCACCAATGCTACTGACTGCAGTATATGATGATATTACCCTAACGATAGGTAATGATGCTGATACCGCAAAAACACTTGAAGGACTTGGTGCTAAACACGAAGTGAAAGATGTGACCAGTGTTTCTATTGATATTGAGAATCGAGTTGTAACAACGCCAGCTTATATGCTTGCGAATAGTCTTTTAGAGGCAAGAGTAGGGATTAAAAATTTAGTTGATTCTGTTGTGTCGTTAAGTCAGTAATTAAAGTTTCCATTGTGTGATATAGATGGAAATAATTAACGCCGTAATCCTAAACTACGGCGTTAATCTATACCACTACACAATATTCAGTAATTAGGGTATCGTTCCCACTCTCATCGTAAGTAACCTTTGTTTGCTATATTGAACTTGAACCCCCTAAGAGGTTAGAAAGCATATAACAGAGTCATATTCGTTTCAGTATCTGTGCTTTCTTTATCGTCGAGAGGGGAATCGTTATAACGCACAATAACGGCAAATTTCATTGCTAATGCGCCAATAATATTTGCTGTAATTGATGTTTCAGAGCGCCCTTCGAAATCTTCGCCATGCTCGACAACAAACATCTGCTTAAACTTAGAGCTTTTAGATATCTTAGTTTCAAAGTTCATTACTCCATGCGCAATCCAGCTGTCTTCAGTATCATAGCCAGCTTCAGCTGCACTCTCACTGTCTAAACGTTTATATTTATAACCAGGACCGACTTCAATATTAAGCTGAGTCTTGCCATTATCAATAAACTTATGGCCGTAACCGGAAGAAGCTGTTGAGGTAGATCTAAAACCGGTGAAGGGGTCTATTTCATGGTTTGCGGTCACAAATATATAGCTTAAATTGGATAATTTATAGTTGCCCTGGATCCGGCCAAAATAACGTTTTCCTGTGACTTCTCCTGTATCCTCCTTGTATAAAGCTTCAATTAAATACTGATTTTCCCAGTTATCGAGTTCGTGCTTCATATCTAAACGGCCTTTTATTGAGGTCGTTTCTGTATTACCTGTGGTTAACGTCGCTCCTAGCTCTGCATCTCCACCAAAGACCTTGTTTTCCCCGACGAGACCTGTATTGGCTTGAGCTGAAAAAGGTGCCGCAATTAAAATAGCAGATGCTATCAAAATCTTTTTCATTGTGGTTTTACTCCGAAAGATAAAATCCCTTAAACCTTAGTTTGGTAAGTTTTTAATTATTTGTTTTTAATTATTTGTTTTTAATTTTGTTATCAGCGCTCGTAATCGTAATCGGTGAGATTAGATGGTGTATTTAGACGATAATCAACACAACCAAATATCTTTTCTGCAGTGGATGTACGGCCAATGATCACGGTAGTAATTAGTATTAATACCGATGGTAACAACCAACTTGCATTGGCATTATAAAGCGGCAGATACCGAACAAATAATGCATTAAATTCGAGAGGCATTTTACCCAAAATATTGATCGCATCTAGGGTGCCAAACAGGGTTGCAGTGATTAACATACCGCTGTGGGTAAGGCGTGATACTGTGAATATCGACGCAGTAAAAGAGGCCAATGTTAGTGCGATAGCAATCGGACATAATACTAAAATAGCAGGTAGACTAACTTTTAGGATTTCGTCTAGACCAAAGTTCGCAATAACACCAGTAAGCACGACAATGATTGCTGCTGTGAAACCAAAATGGGCTTTAAAGGTATCTTGGTAATATTCAGCACAGGCATTGGTTAAGCCTACCGTCGTCGTTAAACAGGCCATGATAATAATTGCGGCAAGTAAGTACTGACCATATTGACCAAATGCCTCTGCTACATAGCGCGTTAGAATAACGCTACCATTCATGCCGTGTTCTGCGATCGTGGCTGATGTTGCCCCAACATAGCCCATCACGATATAACAAGCACTCATTAAAACAGCATATATACCTGCAATCTTAATTGAGCTAGATGCAATATCTTGCTGGCTAGTGATCCCTTTTGCTTTGATTGCCTGGATTATAACCCAACCAAAACCCACTGCAGCAATTGCATCCATAGTCATATAGCCTTGAATGAGACCGCTAGTGACAGCGCTATGTTGATAATCGCCATACGGGGTAGTAGGCAGACCTAAAGGATGAATAAATGCGCTGAAACCTAATCCACACAGAAGTAAGATTAAGGCTGGTGTTATTATTTTTCCGATATAGGTAACAATATTGCCTGGCTTGAAGGCAAGTAATAAGGTAATAGCAGAAAAGATGATAGAAAATAGGAGAAGATGGTCGCTTTCTAAAAATGGTTTTATGCCCATCTCATAGGCAACTGTGACCGCTCTTGGCATGCCAAAAGCTGGGCCAATTGCGGTGAATAGTAACACCCAAAAAGTTGCCCCTAACCAGTTAGGTAGCGCTTTGGTTAGGTTACGAATATTACCAATACGCCCTAAAACAATGATAGTAAATGTGGGTAACCCAACGGCCGTGAGTAAAAATCCCCCCATTGCAGAAGATAATGATGTGCCAGCATTAAGTCCCATCGCTGGTGGAAAGATCAAGTTACCAGCACCGAGAAAGAGTGCGAAGGTCATAAGACCGATGACGAAAATGTCTTGAGTTTTCAAACGTTATACCTGCAAAATTTTGACGTTCTAGATAACCATCGGCAGTGTTTACACAATGGGCTATACGTCTGTGATTGAGTTTGATTCCGCAGATTTGCTGAAAAGAAGATATGTAATTTGATCGTATCCCCCGTCAGCTAGGCTGACGGAAGTTTACCCGCCAGCCTAGTAAATAATCACTAGGATAATAGCGGTAATAATTCGTTTTAGTTGTTTTATAGCCATAGTCGACGAGTCGGCCCAGCCATGTGTTACTTGGGTCGATGCTAAGTTTTTTTTAATTGTATGTTCAAACAAGTCTGAGTACATAACTTAACAACTTCTAATATGCTATCGAATTAATGTTATAACATATACAGAAAACGTAGAGTTGTATATAAGCTTTCATCATATTTTTGTTAAACGCCGTAATCCAAAGGACGACGGCGTTAATTTATACCATTACACAATATTCAGTAACAGATTATTTACCTTGGCTGAATAACCAGAGGTGCAAAGGTCGCCCTTGCATTACCTCCTGAACCATAGTGGTTTGTGTATGTTTCACCTTCTTGTAAGGTGTAATACGCATCCACAAAATCATCGTCATTAGTAAACCAAGCATCAGGTAACGCTTTGATTATTCCGTTAGTAATCGTGGCTATAATAGCAAAGCCTTGTACTTCAGGATCTGGGATCGATTTTAAAATTGTCTCGGCAGCAGATACAAGCAGTGTCGCAAGCTCTTTGTAATTAGTACCGTCATCATGCTCCATCAATATAATATCAGCTGCAGCCCAACGATAGCGCTCCCAATGAATGACGACTTGATTTGGGTAGTATTCTTTCTCTGCATAATCAAGATAAGGCATTTCAATGATATCAAGCACTGGCTCATCGCGGGTTGGGTTAACGCCATTCACTATCGCGTATACCTCAGCAGCACCTGATATCCAAGGTTCCTGATCGTCCTGTAAGCTTATCTGCTTAATTAAGGTCGTCGATATCGGCTTATCTCCAGATTTAGACGCGCTTCGCAGAGGATAGGCCGACTTGAGTTGTTTTTCTGAATTTGTGCTTTGAGCTAAGATCTCGCGCATTACCGCTAGCCCTTCACGTATCGTTTGTTGTTTATCTAATTCAACCACGAAAACCGGTCTGTCTGGCAGCTGATACACATCTAGCAGCTGAATATCACCATTTAGATCATAGGCTTCAATATTAGCCCAGTCTTTATCATTTCCTTCTGGCTCGAAGGCAAATAATGGTGATACGCCTTGCCGCCAGTCGCTCAGCATACTTGCATCTGCGAGACGAAATTGAACCAAGTTAGGATTATCACTGCCCTTAAAAGCAGATTTATTCAGCGCTTTATTCGATAAACCTTTTGCCGAACGAATTGCTTGCTCACTTTTATGTAATGCTTGAGTTGCAACCCCACTAGATTGCAATACTTGATCCGCATTAACAGTTAAATTATATCGATTGATGTCAGATTGTAGAGTCGGCAAGACTTGAGTGTATTGTCGGCTCAGCTCCAATGCTATTTCACGTTTAGCACTCGTAACACTGATACCTAAGTCTGGTCGCTTCTGAACTATTTGTTTTGTATCGTCAAGTTTCGCTGCAGAAGCAAAGGAGGAATTAATTAAAGTGAAAGGCGCTACTACGATCAGCATCGCTAAAGTCATTTTTTTCATATAATGTCCTTATTAATTGTTACTCATTTAAACTACTTTTGAGTTCATCGCGAATCGTATTGATAACTATTATCACTGTCAAAGGCTTTGTTTCAACTTTGTTGATCTAGATTGTTTTTTCTGTATTTTGGACTTTTTAGTGTGATTAAAGTCTGTATTCACTTATGAGTACCTCTGGTTTGTATCCTTATATTTATACGCACTTTATAAATATAATTCCATAGCAAAAAAATAAACGCCGAATAATAAATAGCGTTCATCTCATAGGCGGAAATATGAATAAAAACATTATTATTTGTTTAGATTATTCATGGAGAAAACCAGACGCTAAGTTGGTATAGATTTACCAAGGGCACAACCTGAACGATTGGATTTAGACGTATCAAAACGCTGTTATTGCAATTCATTGTGTATACAAATACTTACAAACTAATGATGGAATTGCCCTCATTTAATCATTAAAATCGCCTACCTCAAAAATATGGGTGCATCGCTGCCCGTGTTAGAAAATACCAAAAGAGTTAATTATGTTGAAGAGAATTCTCGTTACTTTATGTGCTTTATCCCTTGTTGCTTGTGGCGGCGGTGGAGGTGGTGGAGGTGGTGGAGGTACGACGACTAAATCCAAGAAATCGGAAAATCCAGAAGCAATAAATGTGTCATTCCAAAATTTAAACGGGGATGTGATTGAGCTTGGTGATGAATTGAAGGGAGCATACACATTTTTTTCTGCAAGTATGCCTGTTGAAAAAGACGCATCGGATATATTTTGGGAGATAGGCGGTAACTTCGTGCATAGAGGTGAGCGCTACCGTATTCCAATGGATAACAATTATGTCGGCCTTGAAATACGTTTTTGCGTTAACCCGATCAACCAAGGGGATCGTTTAAAAGGCAATAAGACCTGTTCAACACCATTACTTATCGATAGTAAATATGTACCAATGACGCCTAGAGTCTCAATTCCTAATGCAGCAACCAATAATACAGTTGGAGCGCCGCTTAATGTGTGGGTGTTTGATAGTAGTGATTATTCAACGTCGATTCAGTGGTACCGCAATGACAAACCTATTTTAGGCATAACGCAAAAGGAATACCTATTAACGAGAGATGATGAAGGTCAGGTAATTTCAGTTTGCGTGTTCGATAAAAAAACAAAAATTAAGTTAGCTTGCTCAAGTAAAACTAATGCTATCCAACCTCAGTCTGGTGAGCAACCAGACGTTGATTTGACGCCGCTACCTCGTGATATTGAAGTAGGACAAAACTTATATTTAAATTATGATTTTTCAGACCGTGATGGTGATAAAGAAGATACCAGTAAAGTATCGTTTAGTTGGTATCAAAACGGAACTCGCATTGCCGCTACTCGCTCGTTAACGCTTAAAGAAAGCATGGTCGGAACTAAGATCAAGGGTTGTGTGACAGCGTATGCTCAAACTGGGTGGCCTAAAAACAGCGCTCAAACGTGTACACCTGAGGAAACTGTTTGGGCAGTGAAAGACTCAAAGCCACGTGCAATGGATGTGGCTATAGAGGGGCTGCGTTTTGGTGGTCATACCCTATCTGGTCAATACAAATATTTTGATTTAAATAATGATCCTCAAACCAGTAGTCAGTATGAATGGAGCATTATTAAAAATAGCATTGATACCCTTGTTAGCCGAGATCAGAATTACACTCTGGCAATGAGCGATGAAGGTAAAGATAATCAAATTCGCTTCTGTGTTACTCCTGTAAATGCAAAAGAGCAGGGGGACACTGAGTGTGTTACTCAAGATATAGCCTGGTTTGAAGGGCATGGTGAATTTAAAGAAGGCGGTATTATTACGCCTGAATTAGTTGGTTATCCTGATTTTTCACTCTCTTATTGGAAATCAGCTTCAACAATGGTTCCGATGATTATTGCATTAGATTTTACAGATAATAAAGTGAAACCCTTGGCTGTGGATGACGCGAGTCCTAGTTTTAATAATTTCTATCCAATATCGCTGTGCGTTTCTGTTGATGAGGAAATTGAAAATAAAGATGATATTTGTCGAGAAATGACGGTGAATGATAAACTAAAAGGTGGGATGATTTTTGATTTGAAAGATACTCGTCGTGTAGGCATGAATTACAAGCGTGAAGTTTATGCTAGGGTAGCCGGTAAAGATTATCGCATTCGCCGTCCGTATACATGGACAGAGTTTAAGGAATTGAATTTAGGCAGCGAACCTGGATTCGATTCTGCTGAACCAAGTATTCTCCGAGAAGGACTTGGTACGGTAGAAGGCGTTAAAATGACGCCGATACAAGCTAACGATTTTTGTTTACGTACTTATGGTGCTCCAGGGCTGATTAGCTCCGATATTAATTTTAGTGACGGTACTATACCTGGGGGTAAACATCATTGGCCTCTTTACCTAACGATTCAAGGGTATGTTACAAAAGAGTCTGATGGAATATATGTTGTTGATTCGAATAAGTACATCCCCGCGGACATGAATAGAAAATATGCTTTTACATGCTTGACGTTGTAGATTAGTCTTTATTAAAATCGTTGCCTACTCTATCTTTTCACTCTTGTAGGCAACGTGTTGTGGCTAAGTCAAACGAGCCACAAGTTCACGTATCGTTGGTCGTATGTATTATGCTGTTGCTATCGAGCCATTGCTGGTTTGGGGTATAATTGTGTAACCAATTTGGGAACTCAGTGGCTGGCATAGGTCGGGCAATGCCATAACCCTGCGCCGCATAACATCCCATTTTTAGCAACATCAAACCGTGTTCCGTTGTTTCAACACCTTCTGCAATAACTTCGCGATTAAAGGAATCTGCTAGCGCCAGCACGCCATTAATAATGGCATAATCATCAGGGTCGTCGAGCATGTTTTTGACAAAATTCTGGTCGATTTTGATCGTATTAGCAGGCAAGTTTTTTA
>Ga0209292_1003704_pt1 | contig 16630 bp, 13 predicted proteins | sample GOMGulsemesocosm_2_FD_184634 | JGI IMG/M metagenome (GOLD analysis project Ga0209292, IMG submission 184634) | Methane-oxidizing microbial communities from mesocosms in the Gulf of Mexico - GOM9C Gulf of Mexico (SPAdes) (version 2) | ecosystem: Environmental > Aquatic > Marine > Cold seeps... | reverse complement strand
ATGCATTTTTAGCTAAAGGGATTCAAGACAGTTTAAAGGATACTAAAAGCTTAATAGTGATTAATAATGCTATTTCTAGTATTTATATTAATCTAGGTCAATCTCAAAAGGCGATAGATATTCAATTACAAAATTTAAATTTATTTGAGTCTAACTCTCTAAATCCGAAAAAGGCGAGTATCCATTTTTATTTAGGAAAGGCATATACAGAACTTAAAGAGTATAAGGAAGCAGAATATCATTATAATCAAGCGAAAAAAATTGCAGAAGCTACTAATTTTAAAACAGGAGTTGTAATTTCAAATTCATCATTAGGTGTTTTATCAAGATTAAAAGGAGATAGTAAAGCGTCAGTGAACTATTTGGAAGAAACGTTAAAGTTTTATAAAGTTAATAATCAAGAAGCTAATATAGCTCATACGAACATGGAGTTAGCATACTCTTTAGCTAATTTAAACCGATTTAAAGAGGCTCTTAAAAGGAATAGTAATGCTATTGTGATATACAAAAAACACGCAAGTTTAGAGAAATTAAAGAGTGCATATTATCAGCAAAGTAAATATTATAAAGAATTAAATAATTACCAAGGAACGAACGAATATTTAAATAAATATTACAAAATAAAAGACAGTATATTTTCTATAGACAAAGTAAAAGTTATAGAAGAAATGCAAATTAAATATGAAACAGAAAAAGCAATTATAGAAAAACAGAAGGCGGAAAAAGAGGCGAAAATTATTAAGCTAGAAAGTCAAAAAAACAAAACAAGATTTATTTTTTCATTAATAATAGGTTCATTTCTAATTTTAACAGGGCTTTTTTACTTTAACAAGTTAAAATCAAAGAAAAAATCAGAGCTAGTTTTGTTAGAGTTAAAAGAGACACAGAAAAGGTTAGCATTAGAAAAACAGTATAGGCATTCCGAGTTAAAGGCTTTAAAAGCACAAATGGACCCGCATTTTATTTTTAATGCGTTGAACTCTATTCAGGAATATATTGTTCTTAATCAGAAAAATCTGGCTAGTGATTATCTAGGGAAATTTGCTGATTTGATGAGAAAGTATTTGAATCATAGTGATAAAGGGGTTATTTCATTACAAGAGGAAGTAAAGTGTTTAAAGATGTATTTAGAACTTGAAGCTATCCGGTTTGAAGAAAAAATATCTTATAATATTTCAGTAGATAGCCAACTCAGTTTAGAAGAAATCAACATACCTACTATGTTGATACAGCCTTATGTAGAAAATGCATTAAAGCATGGTTTATTACATAAAAAACATGAAGGGAAATTAAAAATATCATTTAATAAAACAAATAATAAACCCGCAATAGTTTGTATTATTGAAGACGATGGTGTTGGACGAAAGAAAGCTCAAGAATTAAAGGATAAACGATCTGTATTTCATAAATCTTTTGCTACAAAAGCAACAGAAAGCAGGTTAAAGTTATTGAACTATGGAAAACAACAAGAAATAGGAGTGGTGTATGAAGATTTAATAGATAATAATCAAGACGCTTGTGGAACGAGAGTTCATATAACTATTCCAATTACCAAAATATAATATGAAAGCAATAATTATTGATGATGAACGTAAGGCAAGGAATGTATTAAAAATTTTAATAGAAGAGAATTGTCCTAAAATTACTACAGTTCTTGAAGCCGAAGATTTATTAAGCGGTGTTGCTTTGATAAAAAAAGAGCAGCCAAACATTGTGTTTTTGGATATTGAAATGCCAGAACACTCTGGGCTAGAAATTTTGAATTTTATTGAAAAGGAAGTTTTTAATTTCGAAATTATTTTCACAACAGCTTATAGTGAGTATGCTATTCAAGCGTTTCAATTATCAGCAATAGATTACTTATTAAAACCAGTAAGACCAAGCCAAGTAAAAGAAGCTGTAGATAAAGCATTGAAACTTATTGGTTCATCTCAAATAGATATTAGGTTAGAAGAGTTAAAGAAAAGTTTAGTATCATCAAATTTTAATAAAATAGGATTGCCATTTTCTGATGGAATTAAGTTTGTTGATTTTAAAGATATTATTATGTTGGAAGCTGATGGAATGTACACTAAAATAACAACGACAACTTCAGAATTATTAGTAAGTAAACCATTAAAACACTTTGTGGAGTTGTTACAAAGTCAACAAGTTTTTTACAGGCCACATAGATCTTTTTTAATAAATCTGTCATATATAAAGGAATATATAAAGAAGGATGGAGGATATATTGTAATGGATAATGATAAATCAGTATCTATCTCTAAAGATAAAAAAGAAGAGTTTTTAAGTATCGTTCAAAACATTGGGTAATAGAACACTTTGTGTTTTCGGATTGAAAAATTATAATGACATGTTCCAGTATCTTAGTTTATAAGTTGGTGTCAAATTAAGGGTGAAGTTTCGAAAATAGTATTTCTATACTAAGTATTTTTTTAGATTCAGAAGTTAAAAACGATGTTTCATAAACTTACATATAATTATCACCTGCCACATTTATATATTTAGGGGATAACAATCTTAAAAAAACAATTAATATGAAAATTATATTATTATTTATTACTGTCTTGACACTTTCTTCTTTTTCTACAACTAAAAACTCCGTACAAGCTGATGTTCAGGTTGAATCGATTCCAGTTTTTAGTAGTTTTTCCTTAATAAATGACACAAAAGAAAAGGTGAGCATTTATACAGGAAGCGGTTTTGTTTCTTTAAACAAAGGATCAAAAACAAGTATTACTTGTAAAGTTGGTAAAGAAGTTCGTTGGGCTGAAAAAGGAAAAAAGAAATCAGTTATTTTTAAAATAAAAAGTGACATGTGTGGTAAAACATTAAAGTTATCGAAACTATTATAAACAACTAACCTTTTTTTATTAATATTAAAACCGAATTACTCTAACTGTATTTCGGTTTTTTTATTTCAGAAGGTAAAACCGTCGTTTCAGAAACTCACTCCATCCAAGCAATCCTTTTATTTTAATCTTTACAGCTTAATTAACCAATGTTAAGACAGTATGAGGCAAATTAGAATAATTATAGTAATTTTTTTATTATCCATAAGTAGTTCGGTAATAGGACAAGAGAGCCAAAATAGAATACTTGAAAAATTTGAATCAGGTAAATACACAGTATATAAATTAAACGCAAAAAAGAAGTTTGAAAAAATAAAGAAAGCTTGGCCTTTAGAAATCACAAAGCAAGGAGCTAATGTTTCAACAGTTTTAGTAAAAAGAGCAGGGATTTTAGACGAGCTTTTTGAAGCAGATATTCCTGGGTATCCGGCTTATTTTGCTTTTAAAAACTTTAGACTTTCATTTATAAATGACTATGCTGTTTATTACGAATGGAATGGAAAGCAGCAGGCTAAAACTAAATATATTTTAGTAAAACCAGGAGGGAGTTTTAATGGGGATTTAGAGTCCGTAAATAAGAGTGTAGTCACTTATGCGGTAGCGACGTTTAAAAATCAAACAGGTGCACGCGCTAATGTAAAAGAAGCAAAGGCTGAATTAGCAGCAGCTGAACGAAAAATTAATTCCATAGAAAATAAAGAAGTTTCAAAAATAGAGATTCAATTAGTCTCTAAGCCTTCTAAAGTAGCACATTTCAGTGAAGCAATTAAATATGGAGTAGTAGTAACATTAAAAAATGGAACACTTCTAAAAACTCCAAATTTAGGAGGGAAAATTCCATGGGATGATTTTATATTATCTCATGAAGGTGTAAGTAATACTATTGATGAGGTTAGAGTAGATGAAAATGCGGCTAATATCCCTAACGACCTAATTAGATTAAAAATTGCATCAAAATATCATGGTTCACTAAAAGCATCAAAAAGTATTAATACAACTAATGACTTGAGTATACAGGTTAATCAAAATGGATTTTGGGGATGGGAACGTCATAAGTACATGACGGTTTTTCAAGGTGTAGACGGACAACATGCCGGAAGAGGAGATAACCTTATTGTAAAAGTAAAAACTGTTTCACATAAACAATCAGGAGTTAAGATTAATAAAATCGAAATATATAATACTACTGACGACAAGCTCGTTGCACAATATAAACTCTTAACCACTACAGAGCTTATTATAAATGCAAAAGGAGGACAAGGAGATAATGGTAAAAAAGGACGAAAGAGTGAAAATATTGGTGGTAATGGAGGTAGTGGTGGCGCTGGAGGGAATGTTACAGTAATAAAAGATCCATCGACTACAAAATTTAATATTACTATTAACAATAAAGGAGGTAAAGGAGGTAATGGTGGAGCACCTTATTATAGTAGTGGTAATAAAGGAAATATAGGGGTTTCAGGAGATGATGGAAATATAAGTAATCAAGTAAAAAACATAACATTAAACTTTTAAAAATAAACAACCAAAATTAAATTTAAGATGAAAAAACAAACAGTACTTACAGCTATTTTAAGTGTATTCCTTATGATAGGAATAAGCAATACAGTAGAAGCTCAATTTGGGAAAAAATTAAAAACGGCAACAGGAGCAGTAAAATTTGGGAAGAAAGCAAAAAAAACATCTAACAATAAAAGCTCAAAAAAGTCAAAAGGAGGAAGTAGCTTTTCAAGCTTAAATTCCGAAACTGATGAGTTGAATGTAACAGGTGAATATTTTGGTTTAGTTGATAAAAGACCTTTTGGGTTTAAGTTTATAAAAGAAGCTGAAGGAAAAATAGTTAATGAATTACATTATTGGGAAAAAAAGGCAGATGAACCCCAATTGAAACTACAATTAAAGGAAAGTTACTTTACTAAACATCAAGTAAAACTATTTTTTAAATGGATGTCTGCAAGTGCTTCGGGATATATAGAAGTAATAGAGGTAGCTCCAGGGGTGTTGGCTCAAATTAAATCGGACAGAAGTTTAAATGATAATGATAAGCCAGTAGCCTTAGATGCTACAAGAACTGTAGTAGATGTTATGGCAAAAAACAAAGCAGATTTTGACACTTGGGATGTTGAAACAGCACAGGCAAAAGTAGATATGATTCTAACTACATTAAAGTCAGCTAATTCAGAAAAAGTAAAGAAGAAGTTAATGCGTTTTGATGTTTACAAAAACTATAAAGGAAAAGTAGCGTTTGCTAAAGGAACTAATTATTTAAGAAATCAAAAGTCAAACCAACCAACTGAAAAGGAAGCTAACTTTGTTACTAAAAGAGAATTAGGGGCAACTTTAGCATTTAAACCATATTTTAAACAACCTTTAGCGGCTTCTCATCCTGGTGCTTGGTTTAATATTACATATGAAATGTTAGGTGAGAAAACTGACAGAGAAGCATTAAGAAAATCTAGCACGAAGTTTTCTAAAAACATTCCTCAAATTGATAAGGATCAAGAAAAATTTTATTTTTGGTACCCAAAAGTAACAGTGAATACGTCTAATAATATTGCTGATTATGCTTTTTTAGAATTGTTAAGAAAGACTCAAGATAATTTGAAAGCTGGACAGACTTATGATTTGAAAATTACAGTATGGGCATTTAAAGATGGTGAAAATATCGATCCAGTAGCAACTGGAACAGTACAATTAGAATATACTCCTGGAGAAAATGGAACTAAAAAATTATTATTTGATCCAATCAAAGGTTGGGTAACAGTTTTAGAAGATTATTTAGATGAATAAATTTTGAGAGAAATTATTTTATATATAAACCCAATTTGATTTATCAAATTGGGTTTTGTTTTTTAGTTAATTATCGTTTTTATTTCTTCGGAAACTCAAAACCGCTTTTCAGAAATTCGGTATTTAATAAACATAGTTTAATATTGATTTAGGGCAGAAAGTATTAGAAAGTACTCAAGCAAATATTAATACAGCATATTTAAATAGTGGAATGTATTTACTAAAGGTATTTACTCAAAACGGTAAAGTAGGTGTAAAACGCTTTATTAAAGAATAATATAAATTAAAGTTTATACCATAAAAAAGCAGAAACTTTGAGGTTTCTGCTTTTTTACTTTCAGTAAGTTTTTAAAGGATTTTAAATTGATTTGGGGTCAATTCCTTTAAGAGTTTTTGAATTACTTTTGGGAAATAATCCTTTTGTTCTCTGAAGTAAATATAACACCTATTTTCGGTTATTTTATGTGTGTTGTTGTGAAACTATAGTTTTTTGTTGTGTAGTAAAACAACTATTTTTAAGAGAATACTCACTTGTTAATAACTATAATAATGTTTAATTACAGGTTAACTCGTATTATTATTGAGTTTTTGTCAATTTTAACATGTATATTTAGTATCAAGATGTACAGTTATTAATAATGTTGAAACTACTCCTTAATTTATTCTTTCCCAAAGTTTGTGTTGGGTGTAAAAACATGCTGATGCATCAAGAAATTTTTTTTTGTGTAACATGTTTGCATGATTTACCGGTAACAAATTTACATAGAAATGATTCAAAAGTTATTTCAAACATTTTTTATGGAACAGCTATTTTAGAGCATGCAACGGCATTATTTTATTTTCCAAAGCAAGGAGCTGTAAGGCAGTTAATACATCAATTAAAATATAAACGTCAAGAAAGCATTAGCGCATATTTAGGGGAATGGTTAGGTGTTGAGTTGAATGAGAGTGGATATTACAATAATATAGATGTTATAGTCCCTGTACCACTTCATAAAAATAGAATGAAATTGAGAGGATATAATCAAGTAGAAGGTTTTGGTAAAGAGATAGCCTTAAGTTTAAACGCTACTTATAATGACACTACTTTAGTAAGAATTAAAAATACAGCTTCACAAACAGTAAAAGATAGGTTAACAAGATGGAAAAATGTACAAACAATATTCGAAGTGTCTGAGTTAAAAAAACTTCAAGGAAAGCATATCTTATTAGTAGATGATGTAATTACTACCGGAGCTACAATTAAGGCATGTGTTGCAGAATTGAACAAAATCCCTGACGTCAAATTAAGTTTGGCAGTAATGGCTTATACAGATCAATAGGTTTAACAAATTATTAAATGAGATATCATTATTATGTTGTTAATTTGTAGCTCTTTTATAAGTATCTCAAATGAAAAAAATACTTGTTATTATATTGGTTATTTGTATTACCGTTTTAAGTTGTGCAAAGAAAGGAAGACCATCTGGAGGAGCAATAGATATTGAACCACCTGTAATGCTTAAAGCTACACCAGAAAATTATAGTATTAATTTTACCGGACATGAAATTAAAATATACTTTAATGAGTACGTTAAGCTAAATGATTTAACTAAACAATTGATTATTTCCCCTCCCTTAAATATCCGTCCGTTAATTACACCACAGGGAGGAGCAAGTAAGTATGTGAAAATTAAAATATACGATACACTACAACCAAACACTACATATTCATTTAATTTCGGAAAAAGTATAGTTGATAATAATGAGGGTAATCCATACCCGTACTTTAAATATGTTTTCTCGACAGGTAAAAGTATTGATTCATTAAAATTAAGCGGAAGTATAAGAGATGCTATTGCTAAAACAGCAGACGACTTTGTGTCGGTAATGCTTTATGAAGTAGACTCTACTTTTACCGATTCCGTAGTGTATAATAAAACCCCAAGATATATTACTAATACTTTAGATAGCACTACGAGTTATAAATTTGAAAACTTAAAAGCCGGTAAGTATTTACTTACAGCTTTAAAGGAAGAATCGGACAATTATAAATTCAATCAGAAAACGGATAAAATAGCCTTTAAAAAAGACTTTATTACTATTCCGAATGATGAATCTCATGAATTGACACTGTTTAAAGAGATACAAAATTATAGAGCTCTAAAACCAAAGCAGGAGCGTAAAAACAGAATTAAATTTCGCTATGAAGGAGAGGCAATAGATGATGTATTAATTAAACTGTTATCTGATAAAAAAATCGTTTCAACAATTACTAAAGAAGTTGATAATGATACGTTGCAATATTGGTTTAAACCAAATGTAGATTTAGATTCATTGAATTTTACAATGATTCATAAACAAGAAATAGATTCTTTCACAGTTCGTATGCGAAAGAAGGTAAAAGCAGATTCGTTATCATTTAAATCAATATCAACCACCTTAGTTTTAGAAGAAAACTATAAGATAACACCTTCAATTCCAGTAACTAAAATTGATAATTCTAAAATTAAAATTTTAGACAAAGACTCAGTAATTGTACCTTTTACGAGTTCAATTGATAAACTAACAAGTATTATTAATTTAGAATTTAAAAAGGAAGAAAGTCAGAAATATGCTATCAGTATTTTACCTCAAGCATTTACTGATTTCTTTGATGCAACTAATGACACCTTAAATTATAAAGCAAGTACAAAAGCCTTATCTGCATATGCAACTTTTAAAATCACTCTGAATAATGCGCCAAAAACACCATTAATAGTGCAATTAGTAAGTAAAGCAGGTGAAGTGAAGTATGAGAAATCAGGAACAGGAATTTATGTGTTCGATTTTCTAAATGTTATTCCTAATACTTATAATATACGTGTAGTGTTTGATGATAACAATAATAAGAAGTACGATACAGGTAATTATTTGAAAAAAATACAACCTGAGCGTATTGCCTACCATCCAGAAGAACATAAAGTTAAATCAAATTGGGACGTAGATGAGCAATTTACATTGAAGTAAGTTTACTTCATCTCAAACTTATCTTGATCACCTAAAAAGTTAAACTTGTTTCTTGAAACTAGTAGCTTTTCTTTAGATAGGGTAGTGGTTATGACAGCTTCTATATTTTCAGTCAAAGGTGTAATTTCCTCACCTAGCTCATCTAAAATGATAGAGTTTCCGGTATATTTATGTCCATTAGCATCTGTACCCACACGGTTTACGCCAACAACATAACTCATGTTTTCAATTGCACGTGCTTTTAGAAGCGTATTCCAAGCAGTTATACGAGGTTTTGGCCAATTGGCGACATATAGTAATACATCGTAATTTGAAGTATTCCTAGACCATACAGGAAAGCGCAAATCATAACACACTAGCGGACAAATTTTCCAACCTTTATAATCAATAATAACTTGTTTGTTGTCGTTCTGATAGCGTTCATGCTCACCAGCTAATGAAAATAAATGACGTTTGTTGTACTGATGAATTTCCCCAGCTGGAGTTATAAATAAAAACCTGTTGTAATATTGGTTGTTTCCTTTAATGATAATACTGCCACAAATAGCACTTTCCTTCGCTTTTGCAAGTCGTAGCATCCATTTTACCGTTGGGCCATTCATCCCTTCTGCTAAGTGCTTGGGTTGCATTGCAAAACCAGTAGTGAACATTTCAGGTAGCACAATAAGATCAGTATCTTCCTTTAATCTAGCAATTTTACCCTCAAAATTAATACGGTTTTTAATAGCGTTTTCCCATATTAAATCTGATTGTATATAGGTAACAGTTAATAGGTTTTGCATGCTATAGTTTTTTTAATTTTTTTTTAGCTTTGAAAATATTATTACTTAAACCCTTTAGTTTTTTCTGATATTTTAAATCCTTTTCAGTAGATACTCCCCCTTTTTTATGAAGCCTTTTATATCGCTTGGTTTCTTTCTCTAACTTCTTTTGCGCTTTTTTTATTTTTTTCTCAGCTTGAGCTTTTTTCTTGAGTTTTTTAGTCGCTTTTTTTAATTTTTTTTCAGCCTTTCTCTGTTTCTTTTCTAACCCTTTTAATTTTTCTTCTTGTTCTTTTTGCTCTAGTAAAGTTGCTTTCTCAATTTTAAAAGCAGCAAATACGTATTCTTTTTCAGGAGCAGTCAAAGTAGCTGTTACCTTTTCTTTGTTATGGTATATTTCTTTTCCTTTAACAGTGTATATAGTACCGTTATAAGTGATTTCTTGGGCATAAAAAAAAGTACAAACAAATAGTAATAGACAAGTAAAAAATGATTTCATAAGCGTAAAATTTAAAAAAAGGAATGAACGCATAAAGTTATAAAAAAAGCATAGTTTTAAGCTTTAATTAAGTGTATAATTGAAGATGAAAAAAAAATTACTAATTTTTGATATCGATGGAACTTTAATTGATAGTGTTTCAGGCTATCATGAGGTAATCATAAATGCAATGTGTGATATGGGAATTAAAGATATTGACACAAATTTCAATGAATTAAAACACCATACGGATAGTTATGCCTTAAAATATAATTATGAGAAGTTTTTCAACACAGAACTTCCTATAGTATTATTAGATGATTTTGAAAATTTAATAGTGAAGTACTTAAAGCAGCAGCCTAAAACCGTAGCCATTAACGGAGTAAATAGAGTATTGTCTCAATTGATAAATAGTGAATATGCTATTGCATTTGCTACGGGATCATTGCCAGAATCTGCTATTTTTAAAATGGGTTCAGCTGGTTTAGATATGGACACAGCAGTATTAGCTACTTCAAAAATGAGTTTTAGTCGTGAGGGTTTTGTTTTGGAGGCTATCGAAAAAGCAAAGCACTATTATAATGTTTCCAAATTTGAGCAAGTAATTTCTGTGGGTGATGGAATTTGGGATTTAAAAACCGCTCAGAATTTAAATTTAGACTTCATAGGTATCGGTGCCAAAAACAAAGCTATAATGGAAGTAAGTGGAATGGAACATTGGTTTGAAGATTTTACTCTTTTTGAAGTGCCGTTATTCGTAGCTCCTTAGTAGAACATTGAGATAAGGTGATTTAAATTGAATTTATAATTTCAGCAGCTTTTTCTAAAGTTTCCTCAGTCTTTGCAAAACAAAAACGCAATACCTTATAATCAGTTTCATTGTCATTAAAAACAGACATTGGTATGGATGCTAATTTATGCTCGATAGTCAATCGTTTAGCAAATTCAATATCGTTTTCTTGTGTAATATCACTAAAATTTAATACTTGAAAATAGGTTCCTTTTGAAGGCGTAATTTTAAACCGAGAGTCTTTTATCAAGTTAAGAAAGAAATCTCTTTTTTGGTGATAAAAACCAGGTAGTTCGGTGTAGTGTTGAGGTTCATTAATGTATTCAGCAATGGCTTTTTGCATCGGGTGATTGACACAAAATACATTAAACTGATGTATCTTTTGGAACTCTTCCATTAAGGGTTTTGGTGCACAACAGTAACCCAGCTTCCAACCAGTATTATGAAATGTTTTTCCAAATGATGCTACTATAAAACTATGCTCTTTTAATGTAGGAAACAAGCAAGCACTTTGATGTTGTTCATCATCAAAAATGATGTGTTCATATACCTCATCACTCAATACAATGATATTAGTTCCCTTTACTAATGATTGTAATTGCAGCATGTCCTGATTAGAAAATACAGTCCCACTAGGGTTTTGTGGGGTGTTGATAATAATCATTTTTGTATTATCAGTAATTTTATTTTTAACTGCTGACCAATTAACACCATAAGCTGGTGCTTCTAGCTGTATAGAAATTGTTTTTCCTCCATTTAAAGCTATTGTAGGCTCATAACAGTCATAAGCAGGACGAAATATAATAACTTCATCATTCTGCTTTATAAAAGTAGATATGATAGTATAAATAGCTTGTGTAGCCCCTGCAGTGACTGTAATTTCTGAATCAGGATTGTATGAAGTTTGATATAAGTAATTAAATTTAGTAGCTATTGCTTCTCGTAGTTCTATTGCACCAGCCATTGGAGCATATTGGTTGTACCCAAACTGCATTGCTTTAGTAACCAATTCCAATAATTTAGGATCACTTTTAAAGTTAGGGAATCCTTGTGATAAATTAATGGCATTGTGTGTATTAGCCAATCCACTCATTACTGAAAATATTGAAGGACTTACCTCTGGAAGTTTTGATTGATGTTGAAGCATATTTTGATATATAATGTATTCAACTAATATAGCCTAAACAAGAATTTTAAACAAGAAAAAGCTGTATCTAAAAAATTTAGATACAGCTTTTATTTTTTCGACTACCTCAAATTAAATCTATTTTTAGATTAACAATCATTGATGTATTAAATCAATTGGCGTGAGGAAATGATATGTTATTTTTTTATAAACTTATGTTTAAATAGCTTGTTACCTTCTTGAATATTTAAAAAATAAGTTCCAGAAGCTAGTTTAGTAACATTTATATGATTGTTTTCAATAGCATAATTATGAATCTTCTTACCATTAATATCAAATATTAAAGTGGTAGCGTTATTAAAATTAACATTAGAAACATTAATAAATTCAGTTGTTGGGTTTGGATATATAAGTTTACTATCGACGTTATATTCATCAACATCTAAAAAGGCACCTTCTACAACATTTAATGTTTCATTAATATTAGGGTTTATTATTTCATCAATAATTCCAGAGGGCCATTTAATAACTACTTTTATAATAGCAGTTTCAGTACCTAGTCCAAAATGAGTTGTTAAACTACTCATATGTCTAAAGCCGTTTCCGGTAATAACATCTCTAATTTGTGTCCCTAAATTTGTAGTATGTACTTCAACTCGAGCACCAATTCCGTTACTATTACTTTGAACTCCTTGAGTGTTTATTTTTATCCAATTATTGCTATTAGTGTCATTATAATAGATAAAATTATTACTATTATATACATCTAAAAAACCATCGTTATTTAAATCACCTACAGCTCCAACTGAAAAGCCAACATTAACAGCACTAAATGTTAAATCTTGGTTGTTAAGCATCATAGTATTGTTTGCGGTAAAAATATCTAAGTAGCCATCATTATCAAAATCATGAGTAATATGTTCGGTACTAGTTCCTGCAAATGTATCTAATCCACATCCAGATGTACTATCAGTAAATGTTCCATCATTATTGTTTGTCATTAATTTATGTTGACCATCAATAAATGAACTTGCTCCAACAAAAACATCTAAATCACCATCATTATCATAATCTCCCCAAGCGGAAGACCAAGTTTGTACAGGATCATATAATCCAGAAGCAACGCTTACATCTGTAAATGTACCATCTCCATTATTTCTATGTAATTCATTGTACCTAGCAGATGCTGCAGCTCCACCCCCATTGCATTTAGAAATAAATAAATCCACATCACCATCATTATCATAATCTATCCAAGATGATGCGTAATTTCCTCCAGTTGGAGAATCACCTAAACCACCTTGATTATATACTAGAGAGTTATCTGCTCCATTGTTCAAATAAAATACATTTGGATCAACATCATGGCAAACAAAAGCGTCTAAATGACCATCATTATTGATATCAACAAAATTAGATCGTTGAGAAAATATATACTCAGGATTAGAGGTTACTGTATATGCTGTTCCTGTGGCATTTGATGCAATAAATGAAGCACCATTACCACCACCATAAAGTAGATCATTAAAACCATCTTTATTAAAATCTCCTGCCGAAATACTCCAAGATGGTACATCATCAGCAGCAGCTGTAGCTATGTTTGTAGCTGTAAAACCACCAGCTACCTGTTGGTAGTGTATATTTAGGTTATTGGCATCAACAGTAACAATGTCGTCTAAATAGTCTCCATTCATATCAACAACACAGTTTTTATAAGTTCCGGTAGCTCCTAAAGAAGAAGAGGTAAAAGTAATTGGATTTACTACAACAGGTGCTTCAGTTAATCGAAAATCAAAACCAAGACTATTCCATCTGTTATCAAAAAGAATATAATAAGTAACTGCATTTGTTGCATTAAATGTATAAGTAGATAAGAATCCTGAACCGCTGTCATCATCACCTCCTTCACAAGTTAATCCTCCACAGGAACCTGTATATACTTGTATTCTAGTGTCCCTACCCACACTTGCAAGTAAGTCAGTGGTTATTGTTGCAGAAACATCAGCAGCTGGAGTGTAACTATACCATTCAGCATTGTTGGCAACATCTGTATTAATACATGAGCTGCCTGAAGGAGCACCATCTATGGCTGCTACTGAGTAAATAGTATTTGGTATAATTGAGGCTGCTTGTACACAAGAGTTAGAATCTTGAGCAAATGAAAAAGAAAATGTTAATAAACTAATAAATAATAATAGGGTAGTTTTTTTCATGATAGTTAGTATATAGGGTTAATTTATTCGCAAACTGTAGTTAATGAATTGATCCATTCTTCAATTAGAACAACCCCTTCATCATGGATTATGGTACGTCCAATTAAAGGCATTCTAACGGCTTCATTTGTAGTGTTCATTCTGTAGTACATTACAGAACGGTCTGGTCTTGTTGGAGAAATTATATGTGTTAGTGAATTATCAATATCTTCATCAGGAACAACACATTCTCCATATTTTTCTGGGTTTGAGGTTTCGTTAAAACCTAAACGTATAGGTCTGTATGAACAATGAGCATCGTCTACATGGCAGTGGGCACAGTTAATATCTAAGTATGATCGAGCTCTTAAATCAAGAGACTCATTAGTATCCTTCCAATTTACTACAGTTTCTATTTGTGTTGAGTTAGGTAAATTAGTATTATTCAAGTATCCAAAAGAATTCCATTTTTCTAATTGGTTTATACTTCCCTCATCGAATGAAAATAATGAATTTATATTTTGTGGTTTTGTTCCAATAGGAGTAGGAGTATTACTAACTTTATGGCAAACTAAACATTCAGCATCACTGGGGATTCTATAGGTAGTGGATTTAATTGTTGTGCCTTCCATCCATTCTATATCAATGGTTCCTCCTGTCATATCTAAAGTAGCCTCTGTTTGCTCATCATTCCATATATAATTGGCAAATATCCACTCACTTTCCTTTCTAATCATTAAACGAGTCTCAATTATTTTGGTAGTATTATTAGGAAGTATATTATTGTAGTAAAATGACTTTATAAGCATTGTTCCTATTGGGAAATCAAGCGTTTTAAAATCGTCTACATAAGTTGCTTTTACATCATTAGGCATCCAAATAAAACGTTTTTTATGTGCATAATCAGTAAATAATGTATTAATAGGCTCGTATGGCAAAACACCATATACTGGATTCATTTCTGATAGTGTACCTTCAAAAACATTATAATCTGTTAGCTTTTCATATGGTACAGTTTCTATGTCGAAAACAACAGGGGAAACCTGAATAGGAACATATATCATTTCATCATCCGATTTACAAGAAGTTAAAACGATGAAGAATAAAAAAGTAGTAAGTAGGTAGGTGTATTTTTTTTTCATGTAGTAGTTTATTTGGGATTAGGTTTCTAAAAATAGAAAAATAATTAACAAAATCATAGCGTATAATAGATTAATAACATCTTTGTGCTAACGTTTCCTTAAGATATATAGCTTAAAAATGCTATATCTACATTGTTATATTCCTTAAAGTCAAATAATGTTACCCATATAAACTTAATTTTTGGTCACTATAACTTAATTTAAAGTTGTGCTTACACCCATAAAATTTTAAAATATAGCTTGTAAAGTGCTACAAAACAATGCCAATAATATGAAAATATTTAGGAAGATTTGGTTTTATAACCAACGGTTAGATAAAAGGCTTTTTTTACAGATGTATGGAGCGACTTTTAGGCTATTTAAGAAAAATTATTGTCTTTTTTTGTGTCTTTAAATTCAACCTTAAACCTACCTACTTATGAGAATTTTAGTATTTAGTCTATTTCTATGTTTTAACCTTTTTACAAGTCAAGCACAATTAAACTCTAAAACTTCCAACGTTGCACTTTTAGTCAATGGTAAAGTTTCTGATAAATGTACTCTAGAACTTACACGAGAACAATTAAAAAAAATAAACCTTACAACTAATGGATACAATGTTGAAATTTCTGATTTTAAATTAAAAGTTTCAGGGTCCTCTACAGTATTAGCTAAAGGACATAAATTTAGCTCTAGAATATTTAGAACTTTAAAGAAAGCAAGTATTAGTGACGTAATACAGGTTTTTGGTATTAATACAAATAAGGGAGAGATTAAAACTTATATTAGAGTTAAGCTTGTAAAGTAAAACTAAAAAAGCCCGAACAATATTGTTCGGGCTTTTTTAAATATGTTAAGTAAAAGGAAATTATCCTTTCAAACTTGCTTTCATAAATTCAGAATTCATACGAGCGATGTTTTCTAAAGAAATTCCTTTAGGACATTCAATTTCACATGCTCCAGTATTGGTACAGTTACCAAAACCTTCTAAATCCATTTGAGCAACCATGTTTTGTACTCTTTCAGTAGCTTCTACACGTCCTTGTGGTAATAAAGCATATTGACTTACTTTAGCGCCTACAAATAGCATTGCAGAAGAGTTTTTACACGTAGCAACACAAGCACCACAACCAATACAAGTTGCTGCATCCATAGCGTCATCAGCATCCTTCTTAGGAATTGGAATTGCATTTCCGTCTTGTGTATTACCAGAGGTGTTTACAGATATAAATCCTCCAGCTTGTTGAATACGCTCAAAAGAAGTTCTATCTACTACTAAATCCTTTATAACAGGAAAAGCAGAAGCTCTAAATGGCTCTATCGTAATAGTATCACCATCTTTAAACATACGCATGTGTAACTGACAAGTAGTTACTCCTCTATCAGGACCATGTGCTTCACCGTTAATATACATTGAACACATACCGCAAATTCCTTCACGACAATCATGATCAAATGCTACAGGCTCTTCACCAGTATTAATCAACTGTTCATTTAAAACATCCATCATTTCTAAAAATGACATATGCTCT
>Ga0209292_1003700_pt1 | contig 16637 bp, 11 predicted proteins | sample GOMGulsemesocosm_2_FD_184634 | JGI IMG/M metagenome (GOLD analysis project Ga0209292, IMG submission 184634) | Methane-oxidizing microbial communities from mesocosms in the Gulf of Mexico - GOM9C Gulf of Mexico (SPAdes) (version 2) | ecosystem: Environmental > Aquatic > Marine > Cold seeps... | reverse complement strand
AGGCTGTTACGGGTTTGAAGTGTTGGGTTTCTCTTTAAGTAGAGAGGCTCCTGTTACCTGAGGTGGGGTTCCCGAGTGGCTAAAGGGATCAGACTGTAAATCTGACGCGCAAGCTTCGGTGGTTCGAATCCACCCCCCACCACCATTTTTCTGTTGTCACGCGGTGCGCTTAATAAAGCTATCCGGTGCATGTGGCAGGAGAGTAGTGGCGTTCGGTGACAAAAATTCAGTACGTGCGGGTATGGTACAATGGTAGAACCTCAGCCTTCCAAGCTGATGATGCGGGTTCGATTCCCGCTACCCGCTCCAAGCTGTAAACCGCAAGTTTTATCTTGGTGAAGTTTTGCAGTAGTGTGCTCATATAGCTCAGTCGGTAGAGCACTTCCTTGGTAAGGAAGAGGTCAGCGGTTCAAATCCGCTTATGAGCTCCAATATTTCGCGTTGCCCTGTGGGTTACGCAATGCCTGTGCTAACGATGTTAGTTGGGTGAAAGAGGTTTGACGTTAGCCTGCAGGCGGGGGTTGATGATTACAGGCTAGTGGCTCAATTGGTAGAGCACCGGTCTCCAAAACCGGTGGTTGGGGGTTCGAGTCCCTCCTGGCCTGCCATTATTTAAAAGCATCACTTCGCAGATAAGCGAAGCGGTGCTTTGCGCATTGTCAAAACGTTAGGTTTTGTTTTTGGTGCGAAGTCTAAGTGTCGCAGTATAGCGCGGTAAAATCGCATAAAAGAGTTTAATTTAGAGTAGGGCGCCGAGCAGGTATGAACGCAAAAGCAGAATCTCAGAGTGGTGGGCTTGACGGCCTTAAGTGGGCAGTTGTCGCGCTGCTGCTGGCAGCAGGTATAGGTGGTAATGTCTATTACGCCGACGAGTCACTTCTTTACCGGGTGTTAGCGTTGGTGGCAATCACGTTGTTGGGTGCGTTTATTGGTATTCAAACCGCGCAGGGTAGTGCCTTTTGGGTGTTGGCTAAAGAGGCTAGGACAGAAATTAGAAAGGTGGTATGGCCCACGCGCCAAGAGTCGACACAGACAACATTGATTGTATTGGCGTTTGTGCTGGTGATGTCAATTATCCTGTGGGGTTTAGATACTTTGCTGGGTTGGTTGGTTTCGCTGGTTATTGGTTAAAGTTGGATATAGAGGTCAAGAATGTCTAAGCGTTGGTACGTAGTGCACGCCTATTCCGGCTATGAAAAGAAGGTTGCGAATGCGTTGAAAGAGCGTATTGAGTTGACTGGGATGCAGGAAAGGTTTGGCGAAGTGTTGGTTCCCACCGAAGAGGTGGTTGAGATGCGCGGTGGTCAAAAGCGTCGCAGTGAGCGCAAGTTTTTCCCGGGCTATGTTTTGGTTGAGATGGAGTTGGGTGACGACACTTGGCACTTAGTCAAAGAGACGCCACGGGTGCTTGGTTTTATCGGTGGTAAGGCGGACAAGCCGGCGCCGATTACCGAGGCCGAAGCCAATATTATTTTGCAGCGCCTCGAGAGTGGCGAAGCACCTAAGCCGAAGACTTTGTTCGAACCTGGCGAGATGGTTCGAGTTGTCGACGGTCCCTTCAACGACTTTAGTGGTGTTGTTGAAGATGTGAACTACGAGAAAAACAAGCTGCATGTAGCAGTGCTGATCTTTGGTCGTTCGACTCCGGTCGAGCTGGACTTTGGGCAGGTCGAAAAAGTTTAGTGTCAATTTAGCGTAATAGCTTTCGCCAGTGTTGATGCTGGTGATTTAGGTGGATCGATTTGCCGGCGTTACCATTTAACCGGGGAGCCCGTGATCAGCTGTTGAGTTGTGAGGCGTTAAAACCCAAAGGAGAAGTAACATGGCGAAAAAAGTAGAAGCTTATATCAAGCTGCAAGTGCCTGCGGGTCAGGCAAACCCAAGTCCCCCTGTTGGCCCAGCTCTCGGTCAGCACGGCGTCAATATCATGGAATTCTGTAAAGCTTTTAACGCTGCTACCCAAGGTCTCGAGCCTGGCCTGCCTACGCCGGTAGTCATTAGTGTATATAGCGATCGCAGCTTTACCTACATTACCAAAACACCCCCGGCATCTGTTTTACTGAAGAAAGCTGCAGGTGTTACCAGTGGCTCCGGTACCCCCAACACCAAAAAAGTTGGCAAGGTCACCCGCGCCCAATTGGAAGAAATTGCAACCACCAAGATGCCTGATTTGACTGCGTCCGACATGGATGCGGCGGTACGTACTATTGCTGGCAGCGCGCGCGCCGCCGGTATCGAAACAGAGGGTGTTGTGTAATGGCTAAGCTATCAAAGCGTCAAAAACTAATTAGTGAAAAGATCGAAGCCGGCAAACTTTACAGTATCGACGACGCTGTTGCGCTGCTAAAGGATGTGTCGTCGGTCAAGTTTTCTGAGACCGTAGATATCGCTGTCAATCTCGGCATTGATGCCAAGAAGTCTGACCAGGTAGTTCGTGGTGCGACTACGCTGCCTCACGGCACCGGTAAAGACGTGCGTGTTGCGGTGTTCACCTCTGGTGCCAATGCTGAAAAAGCTCTGGCAGCGGGTGCAGATCTAGTGGGTATGGAAGATTTGGCCGAGAAAGTGAAGGCTGGTGAGTTGGATTTCGACGTTGTTATCGCCGACCCAGCCGCTATGCGTGTAGTTGGTCAGCTCGGTACAATTCTTGGTCCTCGGGGCTTAATGCCAAACCCCAAGACCGGTACCGTTACTCCCGATGTAGAGAATGCTGTTAAGAATGCCAAGGCCGGTCAGGTGCGCTACCGCATCGACAAGAACGGTATCATTCACGGTTCAATTGGCAGTTTGAGCTTTGATGCAAAGGCGTTAAAAGAAAATCTTGAGGCGCTGGTCATCGACTTGAAAAAGGCCAAGCCATCGGCTGCCAAAGGTGTCTACCTGAAGAAAATGACGCTGTCGACCACTATGGGTCCCGGCTTGTTGTTGGATCAATCTTCTTTAGAAGTTTAATTCTAAAGAAGAGCAAAGGACTTTGTGGTCTGTCGCCCTGGCTTTTAGCCGTTGAGGCCGACCATCAAAGACCGCAGGTGTTATAAGTTGTCGTCAGTTGTAGGCAATTTGGCTTAATGCGGATAGTTGCCAGTATTGGTGATTGTCTGAACCTGCGCAGATGGTGACTCCTGTTGGGGCTCGGCTGTTTGATAGTCGAGCTGGGCGACAGGCGACCACCGAAGAACTGTTCGGGTGGCAAGCGCTGTTGAGTGGCTGCTGCTTGGGCAAAAAACGAAACGATGGGTGGAACGACTACCTGTCCAATTCTGGAGAAAGATTGTGGCAATAGGACTCGAAGACAAAAAAGCGATTGTCGCTGAAGTCCAGCAAGCTGCTCAAAGTGCATTATCTGCAGTAGTAGCCGACTCGCGCGGCGTCTCTGTTGTTGATATGACTGCACTGCGCAAAGAAGCGCGCGAAGCCGGTGTATCGATACGTATTGTACGTAATACACTGGCAAAGCTCGCTGTTGAAGGTACCGACTACGAGTGTCTTACCGATACTTTTGTAGGGCCCACTCTGATTGCATTTTCAAACGAACACCCAGGTGCCGGCGCGCGCATTCTGAGTGCTTTCGCCAAGAAAAATGACAAGTTGGAGCTTAAGGCCGCTGCCTTTGAAGGTGAAGTGACTGACGTTGCAATGCTGGCGACACTGCCGACATACAACGAAGCAATCGCGAAACTGATGAGCGTAATGAAAGAAGCATCTGCTGGTAAGTTGGTACGCGTTATCGCTGCCATACGCGACCAAAAAGAACAGGAAGCTGCGTAATCGCACAACGCGCTTGCAAGCTTTAATTGAAATTAGAGTGACGTGCCCGCGCTAGCCTTTTACAGGTGCAGCGAAAGGGCTCTACTCAAGAACTGTAATTAGGAAATATATCATGGCTTTAACTCACGAAGATATCATCGAAGCAGTTGCCGAAATGTCGGTAAAAGACGTTGTTGTATTGATCGAAGCAATGGAAGAGAAGTTTGGCGTATCGGCTGCTGCAGCTGTTGCTGCTGGCCCCGCTGGCGATGCCGGTGCTGCTGAAGAAGAGCAGACTGAATTCGACGTCGTATTGACTGCCATTGGCGACAAGAAAGTTAACGTCATCAAGGCTGTACGTGCCATCACCGGTCTCGGTCTGAAAGAGGCCAAGGGTATGGTTGACGGAGCACCTTCAACAATTAAGGAAGCGGCCTCTAAAGCTGATGCCGAAGAAGCTAAAACACAGCTTGAAGAAGCTGGTGCATCGGTCGAGCTCAAGTAAGTCGGCACTTTGCAAGCGCATCGAAGGCGGGTATTTTAACCGTCTGAGAAGCGTAGGGCTGGCAGGGTTATCTGTTGATAATTCCTGCCGGCCTTTTTCTGTTTTTAGGTTTTTGCTTTATTGTGTCGGCTATTGCTCGGTGCCCAAATGGCTTGTTTGCCATTAGCGAGGCTGCACACAAAGCTAAAAACCGCACTGTTCGACCGCTTGTTGGTAGTGCTCGTGGTCGAGCAGGACAAGCTGATTTCAGACTGTGATCACTCATCACACAACGAATGCTGGGGAGCGCTAATGGCCTACTCTTATACAGAGAAAAAACGTATCCGCAAGGATTTTGGTAAGATGTCACATGTAATGGATGTGCCTTACCTGCTTGCGATACAGTTGGATTCATATACAAAATTCACGCAGGACCACACCACTGTTGGCAGCCGCGAAGATATCGGTCTGCACGCGGCGTTTAAGTCGGTGTTTCCTATAGTCAGCTACTCCGGCAGTGCAGCGCTAGAGTATGTTGACTATATGCTGGGTACACCAGCCTTTGATGTTAAGGAATGTCAGTTGCGGGGTGTCACCTACTCAGCGCCGTTACGGGTTAAGGTTCGCTTGATTATCTACGATAAAGAATCTGCCAGTAAGAGCATTAAAGATATTAAAGAGCAAGAAGTGTATATGGGCGAAATCCCGCTGATGACCGATAATGGCACTTTTGTCATCAACGGCACCGAGCGCGTTATCGTGTCCCAGTTACATCGCTCTCCCGGCGTATTTTTCGATCACGACAAAGGCAAGACCCACTCCTCCGGCAAGCTACTGTACTCGGCTCGGGTGATTCCCTACCGTGGTTCCTGGTTGGACCTAGAATTTGACCCTAAAGATTTGGTCTATGTTCGCATCGATCGGCGCCGCAAGCTGCCGGCGACTATCTTATTGCGTTCGCTGGGCTACAGTTCCGAAGAGATTCTGGACATGTTCTACGATGTCGACAGTTTTAGTGTCGACAAGAAGGGCGGCTACAAGATGGTCCTTATCCCTGAGCGACTGCGGGGCGAGGTTGCGGCCTTCGATATCACCGGCAAGGGCAGTACTGTTATTGTTGAGGCCGGTCGTCGTATCACCGCTAAACATATTCGCCAGCTGGAAAAAGACAAGCTGAAAGCGTTGGTGGTACCCGCTGACTATGTGCTTGGTCGCTCACTGGCTAAAGATATCATCGACGAAAAAACCGGGGAAGTGCTGATAGAGTGCAATACCGAGCTCACCGAAGAATTGCTAGAACAGCTGTCGGAAGCGGGTATTACCACCATCGAGACTATCTATACTAATGAGTTGGACTGTGGTCCTTTTATTAGCGACACCCTGCGTATCGACCCCTCTCGTAGCCAGTTGGAAGCGTTGGTAGAAATCTACCGGATGATGCGCCCCGGCGAACCGCCTACCAAAGAGTCTGCGGAAAACCTATTTCAAAATCTGTTCTCCTCCCCGGAGCGCTACGACTTGTCGGCCGTTGGTCGGATGAAGTTTAACCGCCGCCTGGGTCGTGAAGAAATTCTCGGTGAGGGCACCCTCAGCAATGAAGATATTGTTGCGGTGGTTAAAACCTTAATCGATATTCGCAATGGTAAGGGCGTGGTCGACGATATCGATCACCTCGGCAACCGCCGTGTGCGCAGTGTTGGCGAGATGGCAGAAAACCAATTTCGAGTTGGTCTGGTACGGGTCGAGCGGGCGGTTAAAGAGCGTTTGTCGATGGCAGAATCTGAGGGCTTGATGCCTCAGGATATGATTAATGCCAAGCCGGTAGCTGCGGCGGTGAAGGAGTTTTTTGGCTCCTCCCAGTTGTCGCAGTTTATGGATCAGAACAATCCGCTATCGGAAATCACTCACAAGCGCCGGGTTTCAGCACTCGGGCCAGGCGGCCTGACCCGCGAGCGAGCTGGATTTGAAGTGCGTGATGTACACCCCACGCACTATGGCCGCGTCTGTCCAATAGAGACGCCCGAGGGACCAAACATCGGTTTGATCAACTCCCTTGCGGCCTATGCGCGTACCAACTCCTACGGCTTCCTGGAAAGTCCCTACCGCAAGGTAATCGACGGCATCGCCACTGAAGAAATTGAATACTTGTCGGCGATTAATGAGGCGGAATATGTTATCGCCCAAGCCTCCGCGCTGTTGGGTGAGAACAGTGAGCTTATTGAAGAGTTTGTTGCGGTTCGTCATATGAACGAATTTACCATCAAGGGCCCCGGCGACGTGCAGTATATGGACGTATCGCCTAAGCAGGTGGTCTCGGTAGCGGCGGCGCTAATTCCCTTCTTGGAGCACGATGACGCCAACCGTGCACTGATGGGTTCTAACATGCAGCGCCAAGCTGTGCCGACACTGAAAGCCGACAAGCCATTAGTGGGTACCGGTATGGAGCGCTACGTCGCCTCCGACTCGGGTGTTTGCGAAGTGGCGCGCCACGGCGGTGTGGTCGACAGTGTCGACAGTGGTCGTATCGTTGTGCGTATCAATGACAGCGAAGTGTCGGTCGGCGAGGCACCGGTTGATATTTACAATCTGACTAAATACACCCGTTCCAACCAGAATACCTGCATTAACCAGCGGCCCATCGTTAAGAAGGGTGACAGCATTGTACGTGGCGATATTCTGGCGGACGGTCCCTCAATCGATCTGGGGGAGCTGGCGCTAGGTCAGAACATGCGTATCGCATTTATGCCCTGGAATGGTTATAACTTCGAGGATTCGATCCTGGTTAGTGAGCGAGTGGTGAAAGAAGACCGCTTTACAACTATCCATATTCAAGAGCTGACCTGTATTGCCCGTGATACCAAACTGGGCTCCGAGGAGATTACCTCCGATATACCCAATGTAGGTGAGGGTGCTCTAGGCAAGTTGGACGAGTCCGGTGTGGTTTACATCGGAGCGGAAGTGGCGGCTGGTGATATTCTGGTCGGCAAGGTAACGCCCAAGGGCGAGACCCAGCTGACTCCGGAAGAAAAGCTGCTGCGAGCTATCTTTGGCGAGAAAGCCTCAGACGTGAAAGATACTTCGTTGCGGGTGCCTTCTAGTGTCAAAGGTACCATCATTGATGTGCAAGTCTTTACCCGCGACGGTTTGGAAAAAGACCCACGCGCGTTGGAAATTGAAAAATCCCAGCTCGATCAGCACCGCAAAGACTTAAATGAAGAGAGCCGTATCGTTGAGGGTGCTACCTTGGCTTTGTTGCGCAATACCCTGACCGGCAAGACAGTGGTCAGCGGCGCTGGGCTGCCGAAAAGCGCACTGGTCGACGACGCATTGCTGGATTCGCTAGAGACCGATCAGTGGTTCAAGCTGCGCTTTGCCGAAGATGAGCTGAACGTTCAAGTGGATGCTGCGGAAGCGCAGTTAAGTGAACAGCGCAAGCGGCTGGAAGCACGCTTCGAAGACAAAAAACGCAAGCTGCAAAGCGGCGATGATTTGGCTCCGGGTGTATTGAAAATCGTCAAAGTTTATCTGGCTATCAAACGTCGTATTCAGCCGGGTGACAAAATGGCGGGACGCCACGGTAACAAAGGTGTTATCTCGGTTATTATGCCGGTTGAAGATATGCCTTATAACGAGCGGGGAGAGCCGGTCGATATCGTGCTGAACCCACTCGGTGTTCCGTCACGGATGAATGTCGGCCAGGTTCTCGAGACCCACTTAGGTCTTGCGGCTACAGGCTTAGGCCAAAAGATAGACGACATGATTAAAGAGCAGCGCCAGGTGGCGGAGGTGCGCGAGTTCCTCGACGCTATCTACAATGGTGATGCCGGTCGTAAAGAGGACCTCGAGTCCTTTAGCGACAGCGAAATCATGGAGATGGCCGGCAACTTGCGCGGCGGAGTGCCGATGGCAACTCAGGTCTTTGACGGCGCCACGGAGAGTGAGGTTAAAAATCTGCTGAAGCTGGCAGACTTGCCAGAAAGCGGTCAAATGCAGTTGTACGATGGTCGTACCGGTGAGGCCTTCGATCGGGAAACCACCGTTGGCTATATGTATATGCTCAAGCTCAATCACCTGGTCGATGACAAGATGCACGCCCGTTCCACCGGATCTTACAGCTTGGTTACTCAGCAGCCGCTGGGTGGTAAGGCGCAATTTGGTGGCCAGCGTTTCGGAGAGATGGAAGTGTGGGCGCTGGAGGCTTATGGCGCCGCTTACACCTTGCAGGAAATGCTGACGGTGAAGTCGGATGACGTAGCCGGTAGAACCAAAATGTACAAAAATATCGTTGATGGTGACCAGCGCATGGAGCCTGGAATGCCTGAATCATTCAACGTGTTGGTGAAAGAGATACGCTCTTTGGGTATCGATATGGAACTGGACACTGAATAAAACCATCAACAATCGTATATGGGTGATGGCCTCTAACTGAGGCTGTCGTCATAACGGAGGAACGGCGTGAAAGACTTATTAAACTTACTAAAGCAAGGTCAAAACGACGAGTTTGATTCAATCCGCATAGGCTTGGCCTCACCGGAAATGATTCGCTCCTGGTCTTTTGGTGAAGTTAAAAAGCCAGAGACCATCAACTACCGCACCTTTAAGCCAGAGCGCGATGGCTTGTTCTGTGCCAAGATCTTTGGCCCAGTCAAGGACTACGAGTGCCTGTGCGGAAAGTACAAACGCTTAAAACACCGCGGTGTTATCTGTGAAAAATGCGGAGTCGAAGTGGCGCCGGCCAAGGTGCGGCGAGAGCGCATGGGTCATATTGAACTGGCCAGCCCGGTTGCCCACATTTGGTTCTTAAAATCACTGCCCTCACGCATCGGTCTGCTACTGGATATGACTCTGCGGGATATCGAGCGGGTATTGTATTTTGAGTCCTATGTGGTGATAGACCCCGGCATGACCACTTTGGAAAAGGGTCAAATGCTCAACGACGAGCAGTACTTCGAAGCCATGGAGGAATTTGGCGACGACTACGAGGCCATGATGGGCGCGGAAGCCGTACAGCGGTTGATGCAAGATATCGATATCGATCAGGAAGTGGAGACGCTGCGGGAGGAAATCCCCGCCACCAATTCCGAGACCAAGATTAAGAAGTTATCTAAACGCTTGAAGCTGTTGGAGGCGCTACAGTCTTCCGGCAATAAAGCGGAGTGGATGATTCTCAACGCCCTGCCAGTACTGCCGCCGGATTTGCGTCCGTTGGTACCTCTGGATGGTGGTCGTTTTGCCACCTCCGACCTGAACGACTTATACCGTCGGGTTATCAACCGCAACAACCGTCTGCGCCGGCTGCTAGATCTTAATGCGCCAGATATTATAGTGCGCAACGAGAAGCGCATGCTGCAGGAATCGGTCGACGCATTGTTGGACAACGGTCGCCGCGGCCGCGCCATCACCGGCTCTAACAAGCGGCCGCTGAAATCGCTTGCCGACATGATTAAAGGCAAGCAGGGTCGTTTCCGTCAAAACCTACTAGGTAAGCGGGTCGACTACTCCGGCCGCTCCGTTATCGTGGTGGGACCAACACTGCGTTTGCACCAGTGCGGCCTGCCGAAAAAAATGGCGTTGGAGTTGTTCAAACCCTTTATCTTCGGCAAGCTCGAGTTGCGCGGTCTGGCAACAACGATTAAAGCGGCCAAGAAAATGGTTGAGCGGGAACCACCGGAGGTGTGGGATATCCTCGCCGAGGTTATTCGCGAGCACCCGGTTATGTTGAACCGGGCGCCCACACTGCACCGTTTGGGTATTCAGGCTTTTGAACCGGTACTGATTGAAGGCAAGGCGATTCAGCTGCATCCGCTGGTTTGTGCGGCCTACAACGCCGACTTTGACGGCGATCAGATGGCAGTGCACGTACCACTGACAATCGAGGCGCAGCTGGAAGCTCGCGCGCTGATGATGTCTACCAACAACATACTGTCTCCTGCCAACGGCGAGCCTATTATCGTTCCCTCTCAGGACGTGGTATTGGGTTTGTATTGGATGACTCGCTCGCGCATCAATGTGCGTGGTGAGGGTATGGTGTTTGCCGATGCCCAAGAAGTGCACCGGGCCTATAACTCCCGCCAAGTACATCTGCAGGCGCATATTAAGTGCCGCTTGACCGAAGTTGAAATCGATGAAAAAACCGGCGAACGTCGTCGTACCACGTCTATCATCGATACCACCGTTGGCCGGGTCCTTTTATGGCAGGTTGTACCAGAGGGTCTTCCCTTTGATTTAGTTAATCGCAATATGGTGAAAAAGGCGATTTCTCGAATTCTCAACGAGTGCTATCGAAACGTGGGCCTAAAGGCGACGGTTATCTTCGCTGACCAGCTGATGTACAGTGGCTTTAACTACTCCACCCGTTCCGGCGCCTCAATTGGTGTCAATGACTTTGAAATTCCCAAGGCCAAGGCGGAGATCATCAATAACTCCGAAGCTGAAGTGAAGGAAATTGAGCAGCAGTACGCCTCCGGCCTGGTTACTCAGGGCGAGAAGTACAACAAGGTTGTCGATATCTGGTCTCGCGCCAACGATATGGTGTCCAAGGCGATGATGGACGGTATTTCCAAATCGATGGTGCTCAATAGCGCTGGCGAAACAGTTGAGGAAAACTCGTTCAACTCGGTTTATATCTACGCCGATTCCGGCGCTCGGGGTTCACCGGCGCAGATTCGCCAGTTGGCGGGTATGCGGGGCCTGATGGCCAAGCCCGACGGCTCGATCATCGAGACACCTATCACCGCTAACTTTCGCGAGGGACTAAGTATTCTGCAGTACTTTATCTCGACTCACGGTGCCCGTAAGGGTTTGGCAGACACCGCGCTGAAAACGGCTAACTCTGGTTACCTGACTCGGCGTCTGGTTGACGTGGCTCAGGATCTGGTGGTGACGCAGGACGACTGCGGTACCGGTGAGGGTCTGTGGATGACCCCCGTTATCGAGGGCGGCGATATTATCGAAACCCTGGGTGACCGGGTATTGGGTCGTGTAATAGCCCAGGACGTCATGGCTCCCGGTGGTAACGAGATTGCCGTCGCCGCTGGCACCTTTATCGACGAGCAAGGTGTTGTCGCACTGGAGAACATGAGCATCGACGAGGTGAAGGTGCGCTCGCCAATTACTTGTGAAACACGCTACGGTCTGTGTGCTACCTGTTACGGTCGCGATCTAGCCCGGGGCCACCTGGTGAATAAAGGCGAGGCGATAGGTGTTATTGCTGCCCAGTCCATCGGTGAGCCGGGTACTCAGCTGACCATGCGTACCTTCCACATCGGCGGCGCGGCATCTAGAGCCACCGCAGTAGACAGTGTGCAGGTAAAGCAGGACGGAACAATTCGCTTGCACAACTTAAAGTTGGCGCACAAATTAGACGGTACTTTTGTCGCGGTAGGTCGCAGTGGTGAAATTGCTGTTGCCGATTTGAGTGGTCGTGAGCGCGAGCGCTATAAACTACCCTACGGCGCCAGTATTAAATTGGCGCATGAGAGCAGTGTTTCCGCCGGTGACGTTGTTGCCACTTGGGATCCACACACTCACCCCATTATTACGGAAGTGGCCGGTAAGGTTAAGTTCAGTGGTATGGAAGAAGGCATTACCGTTAAGCGTCAAACCGATGAATTGACCGGTCTGAGCTCTATCGCCATTATTGATCCGGCGGAGCGCCCTGCGGCGGGTAAAGATATTCGCCCCGCGGTGACACTGGTTGACGCCAATGGTGACGAACTGTGCCTAGCCGGCACTAATGTTCCCGCCCACTACTTTCTGCCCGCTAACTCCATGGTCGGTCTGACAGATGGTGTTGATGTTGGTGTTGGAGACGTTATAGCGCGCATTCCCCAGGAGAGTTCTAAGACCCGAGATATTACCGGTGGTCTACCCCGGGTTGCGGATCTGTTCGAGGCGCGTAAACCGAAAGAGCCGGCTATACTGGCCGAGATTTCGGGTACTGTCAGCTTCGGTAAGGAAACTAAAGGCAAGCGCCGTCTGGTTATTACACCCACTGACGGCAGCCTCTATAATGGCGCTGATCACTACGAGGCGCTGATTCACAAGTGGCGTACCTTGAGTGTGTTTGAGGGCGAATTTGTTGAGAAGGGCGAAGTGGTATCTGAAGGTCCTCCAAGTCCCCACGATATTCTGCGTCTGAAAGGTGTTGCCGAGCTGGCTAAGTACATCACCACAGAAATACAGGATGTTTACCGTCTGCAGGGTGTAAAAATCAACGATAAGCACATCGAGGTTATCTGCCGGCAAATGCTGCGCAAAGCCGATATTACCGCTTCTGGTGACTCCACCATGATACGTGGCGAGCAGGTGGAATTCACCCGGGCGCTGACCGAAAATGAGGAGTTGCGTACTAAGGACAAGATCCCCGCGACCTACGAGCGCATGTTATTGGGTATTACCAAGGCATCGTTGGCCACCGAGTCATTTATATCGGCGGCTTCGTTCCAGGAGACTACGCGGGTATTGACCGAGGCGGCGGTTACTGGAAAACGCGATTATCTGCGCGGACTCAAGGAAAATGTCGTTGTTGGACGTCTGATCCCCGCGGGCACGGGCTTGGCGTATCACGCCGAGCGCAAGCGTCGCAAAGAAGATGAGAAAGTGTCTAAGACCGAGATGACTGTCAGCGCTGCCGATATCGAAGCGGCACTGGCTGAGGCGCTTAGAGAAGAAGGTTAATTGAAGTCGGCCTTGGCCGGCATCAATTTGACTTGACTATCGCGGAGGGCGTCTATAATATTCGCCCCCCGCGTTTTATGCCAAGCAAAAAAGCATGGGAGGAACCGCCCAACAGCTAAATCTAACAGTTTGTCATTGGCAGCTGGTAGGCAGGGCTAGCGGAGATCGCTCGGAGTGTTTCAGCGAGTGATAATAAGCGGTAACAGCGATTTTTGCTGGTTTATTTTAATGTGTGAATAGATTTTCTATTTAATTTGGAGTTTGTTTAATGGCAACGATCAATCAGTTGGTTCGTAAGCCCAGAAAACGTAAGTTAGAAAAGAGTGACGTTCCCGCCTTGCAGGCATGTCCTCAGCGCCGTGGTGTCTGTACGCGTGTATACACTACAACGCCTAAGAAACCAAACTCTGCTCTGCGTAAAGTATGTCGTGTACGTTTGACCAATGGTTATGAAGTGACTTCATACATCGGCGGCGAAGGGCACAACTTGCAAGAGCACAGTGTCGTGTTGATTCGCGGCGGTCGTGTCAAAGATTTGCCTGGTGTGCGTTATCACACGGTTCGTGGCAGTCTGGATACCTCCGGGGTGGCCGATCGCAGGCAGGGTCGTTCTAAGTACGGTGCCAAGCGTCCTAAGTAATCTGCTTGCAGGTTGTCCCTAGGTCAGCGGCGAGACGATCGAGCTGTCATACGTTTTTAAAGCTATAGAACATTAATCGGTTAAAAGTAAGTGCTGCAGAAGCCGATGCTGTGCAGTACAAATTACATTTAAACCTTAGTAAGGCCAAACCTCTGCTACCCACACCTTCGAGTCTATCGAAATCAGTGGCAAAACAGTGTTTGGGCATCCTGAAGAAGAGGGCTATACCATGCCAAGAAGAAGAGTTGTCGCCAAGCGCGAGATATTACCAGATCCTAAATTTGGTAATCTCACCCTGGCCAAGTTTATGAACCACGTTATGATCAGTGGTAAAAAATCCGTCGCCGAAAGCATTGTTTACGGCGCTCTGGATATCGTTAAAGAGCGTTTGAGCAAAGATCCACTTGAAGCCTTTGATGAAGCCCTGGAGGCGATTGCCCCCTTGGTCGAGGTTAAGTCTCGCCGGGTCGGTGGCGCTACTTACCAAGTACCTGTTGAAGTTCGCCCCTCGCGTCGCCATGCACTGGCAATGCGTTGGTTGGTTGAATATTCCCGTAACCGTGGTGAGAAATCTATGCGCCAGCGGTTGGCCGGTGAAATCATTGATGCCTCGCAGGGTAAGGGCTCGGCAGTTAAGAAGCGTGAAGATGTTCACCGCATGGCTGAAGCCAACAAGGCGTTCTCGCACTACCGCTTCTAGGTATACTGCAGGACGTTTCGAAAGTCCCGCCCCGGTGGGACTTTCGCTATTCTATATTCTATTGAGGTTTAACAGTGGCACGTAAAACGCCAATCACTCGCTACCGCAATATCGGTATCTGTGCGCACGTAGACGCGGGTAAAACCACGACTACCGAGCGAGTGCTGTTCTATACCGGTCTATCCCATAAGATTGGCGAGGTGCACGATGGCGCCGCCACTATGGACTGGATGGAGCAAGAGCAAGAGCGTGGCATTACTATTACCTCCGCAGCGACCACCTGTTTCTGGGCTGGTATGCAGCAACAATTTGATCAGCATCGCATCAATATCATCGATACCCCGGGCCACGTCGACTTCACCATTGAAGTCGAGCGCTCGTTGCGGGTACTCGATGGTGCGGTGGTGGTATTGTGCGGCTCCTCGGGTGTTCAGCCCCAAACCGAGACCGTTTGGCGTCAGGCCAATAAATACGAAGTTCCACGCATTGTCTTCGTCAATAAGATGGACCGTGCCGGCGCCGACTTTATGGTCGTAGTCGAGCAATTGCGAGAGCGTTTGGGTGCCATCCCGGTGCCATTGCAGATGACCATCGGTGCCGAAGAAGAGTTTAGAGGCGTTATTGACCTAGTCAAGATGAAGGCTATTCTTTGGAACGAAGAAGACCAAGGTATGACCTTTGACTACGCTGAGATTCCCTCCGAGTTGCAGCATCAGTGTCAAGAGATGCGAGAGTATCTGGTCGAGGCGGCGGCGGAAGCCAGCGACGAAATGACCGACAAGTATCTCGAAGGTGGAGATCTAAGCGAAGAGGAAATAATCGCCGGTATTCGTCAGCGCACTCTGGCTAACGAGATCGTGCCGGTAGTAGGTGGCAGCGCCTTTAAAAACAAGGGTGTACAAGCAATGCTTGACGCCGTTATTCAGTATCTGCCCTCGCCTGAAGAGGTGAAGGCGATCGAGGGAACCCTCGACGACAAAGAGCAGACGCCGGCCACAAGATCTGCTGACGACAAGGCCCCCTTCGCCGCACTTGCCTTTAAGATTGCCACCGATCCCTTTGTTGGCACACTGACGTTTTTTCGGGTTTATTCTGGCACCCTGACAACCGGTAGCGCTATATATAATTCGGTCAAACAGAAAAAAGAGCGGGTCGGGCGCATGGTGCAAATGCACAGCAATGACCGCCAGGAAATCAAAGAGGTGTTATCCGGCGATATCGCCGCAGCTATCGGCCTTAAAGATGTCACCACTGGCGATACCCTGTGTTCACTAGACGATGTTATTGTGCTGGAGCGCATGGAGTTTCCCGAGCCTGTTATTTCGGTGGCAGTTGAGCCTAGGTCCAAGCCCGACCAGGAAAAAATGGGTGTGGCGCTGGGCAAACTGGCCCAGGAAGATCCTTCGTTTCGGGTTAAGACCGACGAGGAGACAGGGCAGACTATTATCTCCGGCATGGGCGAATTGCACCTGGATATCCTGGTGGAGCGCATGCGCCGAGAGTTCAGTGTAGATGCCAATATCGGTAAACCTCAGGTGGCCTATCGAGAGGCGATTGCCAATATTTGCGACATTGAGGGAAAATTTGTACGCCAGTCAGGTGGCCGTGGCCAGTACGGTCATGTCTGGGTCAAGTTTGAGCCCGGCGAAGATGCCAATGCGGAAGGCTTGGAGTTCGTCAACGAAATCGTTGGTGGCACAGTGCCTCGGGAATATATCCCCGCAATCGAAAAAGGTATTGCGGAGCAAATGCAAAACGGCGTGTTAGCGGGTTTTCCCCTGCTGGGCCTCAAGGCCACGCTGTACGATGGATCTTTCCATGATGTTGATTCCAATGAGATGGCCTTTAAGGTTGCCGCTTCTATGGCGACTAAAAAGCTTGCTCAAAATGGTGGCGCCAAGCTGCTGGAGCCGATCATGAAAGTAGAGGTGGTAACTCCAGAAGAAAATATGGGTGATGTGGTGGGTGACTTGAACCGCCGTCGCGGTATTATTTTGGGTATGGGCGACAATGCTTCGGGCAAGGTCGTCGATGCCGAGGTGCCACTGGGTGAAATGTTTGGCTATGCTACGGACTTGCGCAGTGCAACCCAGGGCAGGGCTACATTCACCATGGAGTTTGAGAAATATTCTCCGGCACCAAAAAATATTGCCGATGATATCATCGCAAAAAACGGAGGGGGCCTATGAACGAATCGACATCGAATCTGCCAATGACTCCCGTGGTTAACTTTTTTAAACAATTGACGAGGTAATTAGCTGTGGCTAAGGAAAAATTTGAACGCACCAAACCACACGTCAACGTTGGTACAATCGGACACGTTGACCATGGTAAAACGACTTTAACAGCGGCGCTGACACGCGTAGCGGCGGAGGCCTCAGGCGGCG
>Ga0209292_1003697_pt1 | contig 16641 bp, 13 predicted proteins | sample GOMGulsemesocosm_2_FD_184634 | JGI IMG/M metagenome (GOLD analysis project Ga0209292, IMG submission 184634) | Methane-oxidizing microbial communities from mesocosms in the Gulf of Mexico - GOM9C Gulf of Mexico (SPAdes) (version 2) | ecosystem: Environmental > Aquatic > Marine > Cold seeps... | reverse complement strand
TATGGCACCAAAATGGTTGGCGGCGTGACCCCAGGCAAAGGCGGTATGACCCACCTTGATCTGCCGGTTTTCAACTCTGTGCACGAAGCCCGTCACGTGACCGAAGCCAACGCTTCCGTGATCTACGTGCCGCCCCCCTTCGCTGCTGATTCAATCCTTGAAGCGATCGACGCTGAGATGGAACTGATCATCTGCATCACCGAGGGCATTCCGGTACTCGACATGATGCGTGTTCAGCGTGCTTTGGAAGGGTCTAGCTCCCGCCTGATCGGGCCGAACTGTCCTGGCGTGATCACCCCAGATGCCTGCAAAATCGGCATTATGCCTGGCCACATCCACAAACGTGGCTCCGTCGGTGTTGTGTCACGTTCCGGCACCCTGACTTATGAAGCCGTGAAGCAGACATCCGACATCGGCCTTGGTCAATCCACAGCTGTTGGCATTGGTGGCGACCCCATCAAAGGCACCGAACATATCGACGTGCTGGACTTGTTCCTTGACGATGATGAAACACAATCCATCATCATGATCGGTGAAATCGGTGGTTCCGCAGAAGAAGAAGCCGCTGAATTCCTCGCAGAGCAAAAGAAGAAAGGCCGTTGGAAACCAACCGCTGGCTTTATCGCTGGTCGCACAGCCCCTCCCGGCCGTCGCATGGGCCACGCGGGCGCGATTGTTGCAGGCGGCAAAGGTGGCGCTGAAGACAAGATCGAAGCCATGAAATCTGCAGGCATCATCGTTGCTGACAGCCCCGCTGGCCTCGGCGAAGCTGTGCTGAAAGCGATTGGCTAAAAAATGGCAACCTCTCTCCACATACGGTCAGGGCAACGCCCAGTCCAAGGTGGGTGCAACAGCACCCGCCCGTGGAGAGGGTCGCGCCCTGCCCGGCACAGCCGGGCGGAGGCACCCCTATGACACATCGCAAATATTTCACATATTGGGCGATGTATCGCACTGTCATGACCACGTCTTGGAGAGCATCCTGCGGCTTTTGTTCAAATGCAGCGGTCCTATTTCTAGCGATCGCGCTACCGCTCACTCCCCTGGATGATTTTGCGGCCTCAGAAGGGGCCACTCAATGAGTTTCCTTCCCCACATATCCTCAGGCCTTCGCAATTGCCTCACCATCTCCTCCCGCGCAACACGGGCGGAGTTTTGGTCGCTTTGGGGCCTGCATGTCGGCGCGTTGGCGGTGGGTTATGGCGTGCTGATGCTGTCGGGCAATCCCCTGACCGGGTTGCGCGCCTTTGCCCTTGGCTTACTGATCTATGTCCTGACCCTGCCGTTTTCCTTCACCGCCGCAATTCGACGGTTCCACGATGCAGGCCAATCAGCGAAATCCGGGGCGGCTTTGTATCTGTTGATTTTCGCCTGCCTCGCCCTTGCTGCTTGGCTATCCCTACCCACGTTGCGGGTTGATGCGCATCTGGCCAATGTCCACAGTGACATGTCCAGTACAAGCGACACTGCCCTTTACGCCTATCTCAGCCCCGGCATCACCTTTGGCACCGCTGCCCATAAAATCCTGGGCGCGCTGATTTATGCCGTTGCGATCCTGCCCCTGCTGCTGATCGCTGCACTGAGCTTCGCCTTTATCATTCTGCCCCTCGCCCGCCGTTCTGAACCCGGCACAAACGCTTGGGGCCCCAATCCACATGAGGTGGCGCTATGAAACCCATTTTCCACGCCCATTTCAAAAGTAACATCCCATACGGTCCCAACCCCAATGAGGTCAGCCAATGAACGACCAATCCCCCAATGACCAGTTTCATGCCACCAGCTTTATGCAGGGGCATAACGCCGAGTATCTGGAGCAAATGTATGCCCGTTACGCCAACGACCCCACTGCGGTTGATGCGTCTTGGGTTGAGTTTTTCCAAGCACTGGGTGATGGCGCAAATGACGTCACGGCCGAAGCCGCTGGCCCATCTTGGGGACGCACTGATTGGCCGCCTGTGCCTGCTGATGATCTAACCGCCGCCCTGACAGGTGAATGGGCGACCCCGCCTGCGGAAGCCAAAGGTGCTGGAGAAAAGATCAAAGCCAAAGCCGTTGCCACAGGTGTAGAGGTTTCGGATGAGGCCATCAAACGCGCGGTTCTGGATTCCATTCGCGCGCTGATGCTGATCCGCACCTATCGTATCCGGGGTCACTTGGCGGCAAACCTCGACCCGCTGAAAATGCGCGACGAAACCATCCGTCCGGAACTTGACCCAGCAACCTATGGTTTCACTCCTGCCGATATGGATCGTCCCATTTTCATTGATAACGTGTTGGGGCTGCAAATCGCTTCTATGCGTCAAATCGTTGACATCGTGAAACGGACCTATTGCGGCACATTCGCTCTGCAATACATGCATATTTCCAACCCGGAAGAGGCCTCCTGGCTGAAGGAACGCATCGAGGGGTACGGCAAGGAAATTCAGTTTTCCAAGGAAGGCCGCAAAGCGATCTTGAACAAGATGGTTGAGGCCGAAGGGTTTGAGAAATTCCTGCATGTGAAATACATGGGTACCAAGCGCTTTGGTCTGGATGGCGGCGAAAGCTTGATCCCGGCGATGGAACAAATCATCAAACGTGGTGGCGCGTTGGGTGTATGTGACATCATCATCGGCATGCCACACCGAGGGCGCTTGTCTGTCCTCGCCAATGTGATGCAGAAACCATACAAAGCGATCTTCAACGAATTCCAAGGCGGCAGTTTCAAACCCGAAGATGTTGATGGTTCTGGTGATGTGAAATATCACCTCGGCGCCTCATCTGATCGTGAATTTGACGGCAATTCTGTACACCTATCGCTGACAGCGAACCCATCGCACCTTGAAGCCGTAAACCCGGTTGTCATTGGTAAAGTACGCGCAAAACAAGACCAGCTGAATGACAAAGATCGCTCGGCCGTTATGCCGATCCTGCTTCACGGCGATGCGGCCTTTGCTGGCCAGGGTGTGATCGCGGAATGTTTCGGTCTGTCGGGCCTTGTCGGTCATAAGACCGGCGGCACTATGCATATCGTTGTGAACAACCAAATCGGTTTCACCACCGCGCCGCATTTCAGCCGCTCAAGCCCCTATCCAACCGACATCGCCCTGATGGTGGAAGCGCCGATTTTCCACGTGAACGGTGACGACCCAGAGGCTGTGGTACACGCCGCCCGCGTGGCGACGGAGTTCCGTCAAAAATTCCACAAAGACGTGGTTTTGGATATCTTCTGCTATCGTCGTTTTGGCCACAACGAGGGGGATGAACCGATGTTCACCAACCCGTTGATGTACAAGAAAATCAAAACCCAGAAGACCACCCTTCAGCTCTATACCGAACGTCTTATCCGCGACGGGCTGATCCCAGAGGGTGAGATTGAAGACATGAAAGCCGCCTTCCAGGCGCACCTAAACCAAGAATTCGAAGCCGGGAAAGATTACAAGCCAAACAAAGCCGATTGGCTTGATGGCCGTTGGTCCCATCTTGATACCAAAGATGACAATTACCAGCGCGGCAGGACGTCCATCAACGATGCGACCTATAAGGATGTTGGCACGGCGCTGGCCACCGTTCCCGAAGGCTTCCCAACCCATAAAACGGTTAAGCGGATGCTTGAAACCAAAGGCAAATCGCTTGAGGCTGGCAAAGGTATTGACTGGGCAACCGGCGAAGCATTGGCGTTTGGCTCACTGTTGACCGAAGGCTATCCCGTACGCCTATCCGGCCAAGATGCAACACGCGGCACCTTCTCGCATCGTCATTCCGGCATCGTGAACCAAGACACGGAAGAACGGTACTACCCGCTGAACAACATTCGCGAAGGCCAAGCACATTATGAAGTCATCGACTCCATGTTGTCAGAATATGCGGTGTTGGGTTTTGAATATGGTTACTCACTAGCGGAACCAAATGCGCTGACGATGTGGGAAGCGCAATTCGGCGATTTCGCCAATGGCGCGCAGATTATGTTCGACCAATTCATCAGTTCCGGTGAGAGCAAATGGCTGCGTATGTCAGGCCTCGTGGTGCTTCTGCCGCATGGCTTTGAAGGCCAAGGGCCAGAGCACTCCTCTGCCCGTTTGGAACGGTTCTTGCAAATGTGTGGCGGTGACAACTGGATCGTTGCCAACTGTACAACGCCTGCGAACTACTTCCACATTCTGCGCCGCCAGATGCACCGTGACTATCGCAAACCACTAATCCTGATGACGCCGAAATCCCTGCTGCGCCACAAACTGGCCGTCTCCACGGTTGAGGATTTCACTGGCGACAGTTCCTTCCACCGGGTTCTATGGGATGATGCCCAAAAGGGTAATTCGGACACAACCCTGAAGGCCGACGACAACATCAAACGCGTCGTCATGTGTTCCGGCAAGGTCTACTTTGACCTGCTCGAAGAACGCGACAGCCGCGGCCTTGATGACGTCTACCTCATGCGCGTGGAACAGTTCTATCCGTTCCCAGCACAATCCATGCTCCAAGAACTTTCGCGCTTCAAAAACGCAGAAATCATCTGGTGTCAGGAAGAACCCAAAAACCAAGGTGCTTGGACTTTCATGGAGCCAAACATCGAATGGGTTCTGTCACGTATCGAAGATCACAAATCTGCCCGGCCCACATACGCTGGCCGCACCGCCTCCGCCTCTCCGGCGACAGGTCTCGCCTCCCAACATAAAGCACAACAAGCCGCACTCGTTGACGATGCGCTGACGATCAAAGGATAAACATCATGACAATCGAAGTACGGGTCCCAACCCTAGGCGAAAGCGTTTCCGAAGCCACCATCGCAACCTGGTTCAAAAAGCCAGGCGACGCGGTTGCACAAGATGAGATGCTCTGTGAACTGGAAACCGATAAAGTTACCGTCGAAGTGCCCGCACCTGCCGCTGGCACCATGGGCGAAATCATCGCGGCCGAGGGCGCCACAGTTGGCGTTGACGCGCTGCTCGCCACCATCAACGAAGGTGAAGGCGCTGCACCGGCTCCCGCTGCGGCCCCTGCGGCTGCACCCGCTGCCTCTGGCGGTGCCGTTGACGTGATGGTTCCAACCCTTGGTGAAAGCGTAAGCGAGGCCACCGTTGCCAGCTGGTTCAAAGCCGTCGGTGACACGGTTGCGCAGGATGAAATGCTTTGTGAACTGGAAACCGACAAGGTTTCCGTTGAAGTCCCCGCCCCCGCAGCTGGCGTCATCACCGAAATCTTGGCCCCTGAAGGCGCAACGGTAGAGGCAGGCGGCAAGCTCGCCATCATGGCCTCTGGCGCAGGCGCAGTCGCCTCTGCACCAGCCGCCCCCGCTGCAGCACCTGCAGCTGCAAGCACGGGTAAAGACGTTGAAAATGCGCCATCCGCCAACAAAGCCATGTCTGAAGCAGGCCTTGCTGCAGGCTCCGTCACAGGCACCGGCAAAGATGGCCGCGTGATGAAAGGCGATGTGCTGAACGCAATTGCAGCTGGCTCAACCGCACCCGCCGCAGCACCTGCCCCAGCAGCCGTTCCAGCGCCAGCGCCACGCGCCGCATCCACCGCTGATGACGCCCCACGTGAAGAACGCGTCAAGATGACCCGCCTGCGCCAGACCATCGCGCGCCGTTTGAAGGACAGTCAAAACACCGCTGCCATGCTCACCACCTATAACGAGGTCGACATGACCGAGGTGATGAGCCTGCGTAATGAATACAAAGATCTGTTCCTGAAGAAACACGGCGTGAAACTCGGCTTTATGTCCTTCTTCACCAAGGCCTGCGTGCACGCCCTGAAAGAAGTGCCCGAAGTGAATGCCGAAATTGACGGCACCGATGTGGTTTACAAAAACTATGTCCACATGGGCATCGCGGCGGGCACACCAACCGGCCTCGTTGTGCCGGTGATCCGCGATGCGGACGCCATGTCTTTTGCAGGTATCGAGAAAGCCATCGCTGAAAAAGGTGCGCGCGCTCGTGACGGCAAACTCACAATGGAAGAAATGCAGGGCGGCAGCTTCACCATCTCAAACGGTGGTGTGTACGGCTCTCTGATGTCGTCCCCCATCCTGAACCCACCACAATCCGGCATCCTCGGCATGCATAAAATCCAAGACCGCCCAATGGCGATCAACGGCGAGGTCGTCATTCGCCCGATGATGTATCTGGCCCTAAGCTATGACCACCGCGTGGTTGACGGCAAAGGTGCGGTGACCTTCCTTGTCCGTGTGAAAGAAGCGCTTGAGGATCCACGTCGCCTGCTGATGGATCTGTAAAACTTGACGAGGTCCCGATCAGTTGCCCCACGCCCTAGACACAAAAGAAACTGAAGAACTCAGACACGCTGAGTTCAAGCATTTTCTGTGGGCCGCGGACAATGAAACTGATCGGGGTCTTGTGCTGTCATCCAGCGCGTATCTCGAAATTCAAGTCGAACGCATCACACAAGCTCTGCTGGGGCGCAATCCTCATTCAAACATACTTCTTCGGAACGATGGCCCCCTTGGCACTTTTTCGTCTCGGATCAATTTGTGTACATGTTTTTTGGCGATAAGCGAATTCGAATGCAAAGCTCTGAAGCTCATATCAAATATTCGAAATGACTTTGCACATAGGCTTCTCATTGACTTCGAGGCAATTGCTATCAGAGACAAAGCTACTGAACTTGCTAAACACGTGTTAGCTGAGTTGGATAAAGGCACTCGAACAAAGTTAATCGCACAAGGCGGAAAGAGTTGTTTTATCGTCTCCTCGTTTATCATCTCTGATCGACTAAAAATACGAGATACTCTAATTGACAAAATGCAGAACACCCACAAATTCGATTTTATTTCGATGAACGACGACATCCAACAAATCCTAGATGCCGCAGAAAAAAACCATGACCACTGAACTCACAGCCCTCACCCTCGCCGCAATATTACAAATGTGCCAGTTCGGCGCCTACGCTTGGACCGCCGATAAAGAACTCGGCAGATCCTACACCATGGGCACCCGCGACGAGGAAGCCAAACCAAGCCAGCTCCTTGGCCGTCACAAACGCGCCCTCAACAACCACTTTGAGGGACTGATCCTCTTCACCATTGCCGTCCTCACCGTACAGCTTGGCTTTGCTTCAAACCCCGTCACCCAGGCCTGCGCAGGTTTCTACCTCGGCGCGCGCATTCTTTATGTGCCCGCCTATATCCTCGGTCTCACACCAGCCCGTTCCATCATCTGGGGCGTTGGCTTCCTCGCCACCCTCATCATGCTCATAGCCTCCCTGCTCTGATGCATTTCTGTTTCATAAATATCCCGGGGGAGTCGCCGCAAGCGGCGGGGGCAGCGCCCCCCTTCCCCAACATCAATCGTATGCATAAGATATGCATAACTTGTGCATACTTTGTGCATCCCCATTTCCGCCCTCAGGAGAGTAACAATGGCATCATATGACGTAATCATTATCGGCGGCGGCCCTGGCGGCTATGTTTCCGCAATTCGCTGCGCCCAACTGGGTCTGAAGACCGCTTGCGTTGAAGGCCGCGAAACCCTTGGCGGCACCTGCCTGAACGTGGGTTGTATCCCGTCAAAGGCACTGCTGCATGCCTCCCATTCTTATCATGAAGCCACCCATAACTTTACCAAAATGGGCCTGATGGGCAAATCCCCTTCCATCGACTGGAAACAGATGTTGTCCTATAAGGATGACGTCATTGCTCAGAACACCAAAGGCATCGAATTTCTGTTTAAAAAGAACAAGGTAGACTGGCTCAAAGGCTGGGGATCCATCCCTGAAGCCGGCAAAGTCAAAGTTGGCGACGAGGTGCATGACGCCAAAAGCATCGTGGTCGCCACGGGGTCTGAAGCTGCATCTTTGCCTGGTGTCGAGATCGATGAGAAGATCGTCGTGACCTCCACTGGCGCGCTGGAACTCGGCAAGATCCCCAAGAAAATGGTTGTGATTGGTGCAGGTGTTATTGGCCTTGAAATGGGTTCTGTTTATGCTCGCCTTGGGTCTGAAGTCACCGTGGTTGAATTCATGGATAATGTCTGCCCTGGTATGGATCTGGATGTCTCCAAAACCTTCGCACGCACCCTGAAAAAACAAGGGCTTAAGTTCGTCATGGGCGCCGCAGTGCAACGCGTCGAAACCACAAAAACCAAAGCCAAAGTCCATTACAAACTGAAGAAAAACGACAAGGAAGACATGCTCGACGCCGACGTCGTTCTGCTCGCAACTGGTCGCAAACCTTTCACCGATGGCCTTGGACTTGATGCCCTTGGCGTTGCCCTGACCCCACGTGGTCAAGTTGCCACCAATGACCATTGGGCAACCAATGTACCCGGGATCTACGCCATCGGCGATGCCATTGAAGGCCCAATGCTGGCCCATAAAGCTGAAGACGAAGGCATGGCGGTTGCTGAAGTCATCGCAGGCAAAAGTGGCCATGTAAATTATGGGGTAATCCCTGGGGTCGTTTACACCGCCCCTGAGGTTGCGACCGTCGGCAAAACCGAAGAGCAACTGAAAGAAGAAGGCCGCGCCTATAAAGTTGGCAAATTCTCATTCATGGGCAATGGCCGTGCGAAAGCAATGTTTGCTGGTGATGGTTTCGTTAAACTTCTGGTCGATGCACAAACCGATCGCATCCTTGGGGGCCATATCCTTGGCCCACAAGCTGGCGAAATGATCCACGAGATCTGCGTTGCGATGGAATTTGGTGCGTCAGCTGAAGACATCGCTCTGACCTGCCACGCCCACCCAACCTGCTCTGAGGCCGTGCGCGAAGCAGCCCTCGCCTGTGGCGACGGCGCAATCCACGCCTAAGTTATTTCGGGGAAGGCCAATAGGTCTTCCCCGGGTTTATTCGGTTACCGATCAATATTGCCGCTTCAATAGCAAATAGATCCGCGCCGTTCGGCAAAAAAATCTTTCAGCAATGCCGCAGATACATCTTCCCCCACGCCATCTATCACCTCAGGCACATGATGGGCCTGCGCATGGTCAAAAATCCGTGGCCCCTGCGCGATACCGCCAGATTTCGGATCAGACGCCCCGTACACCAGTTTGGCAATGCGCGCTGCCGAAATCGCCATGGCGCACATTGGACAAGGTTCAAGCGTGACCCACAACTCGCAACCCAACAGGCGTTCCTGACCCAGCGAGGCACAGGCTTCGCGAATGACCAGTACTTCGGCATGGGCCGTTGGGTCATTCAATTCACGGGTGCGATTCCCGGCGCGTGCCAAGACATCGCCTGATGCGGAGACCAACACAGCACCGACAGGCACCTCGCCACGAGCAGCGGCAAGACGAGCCTCATCAAGGGCAATATCCATATATGTCGTAAATCCAACCATATCTCTTTCATGCCCCAGCAACCGCCCTCTGCCAAGCATCTTTCCCTTTTCTCCCCACTAGGGTAGAGCAAGCCCATGACAGATAAACCCAACACTCCCCGCACCGACGCCCCCACCGGTGATCGCATCGCCAAAGTCATTGCCCGCGCTGGCGTGGCCTCGCGCCGTGACGCGGAACGTTTAATCACAGATGGCCATGTCACTGTGAACGGCAAGCTGATCGACAGCCCCGCCCTGAACGTCACCGCGAAGGACAAGATCACCGTGAAGGGTCAGGATCTGGCCGAACCAGATGCGCCAAGAGTTTGGCTGTATCACAAGCCCACAGGGCTGGTGACATCGGCGCGTGATGAAAAAGGTCGCGATACGGTTTTTGATAACCTGCCCGAAGGACTGCCACGCGTGATGAGCGTCGGACGCTTGGACATCAATTCCGAAGGTCTGTTGCTGCTGACCAATGATGGCGCATTGAAACGTCAGATGGAACTGCCATCAACAGGTTGGCTGCGCCGGTATCGTGTGCGGGTGAATGGTCGTCCAAAAGACGAACACTTTGAACCTCTGCGCAAAGGTATCCGGATTGAGGGTGAAAAATTCCAGCCAATGCAGGTAACACTTGATCGTCAACAGGGCGCTAATGCTTGGCTGACAGTTGGGATCCGCGAGGGTAAAAACCGCGAAATTCGTCGAGCGATGACGGAAATCGGTTTGGAAGTGAACCGCTTGATGCGGATCAGCTACGGGCCGTTTCAACTGGGCGATTTAAAATCTGGTGATGTGGAAGAACTGAAATCACGGGTGGTCCGCGACCAGCTTGGCCTCGATGGTGTAGATGAAGCAAAACCCACAGTCACCCGTCGACGTAAGCCAAGTCAGAACGCCGGTACAAAACCGGATTCCAAACCTTGGCCGCGTAATGGCCGCAAAGCCCAAGCCGATTTTTGGGCCGATAAGCCCGAAGACACAAGCCGCAAACCGCGTGGTAAATCAAGCGGCCCCGCAGGCAAGCGTCCCGGATCGGGCTTTGGCGGTAAGCCGGGACCCAAACCAGCCGGAAAACCAACAGGTAAACCGAGCGGGAAATTTGGTGCCAAACCAGCATCACGCGGCAAGCCCCGCCAGAAATAAGATAACTCTTTGGCGCGACTCTAAACCCTCAATTTGAGAGGAATACAGTCGCGCCAGAGCACCCCCCATTTACAAAACCGCATATTCCCCGCAAAAACACCCAACTTTTTTCAGTACTTCGGAGCGTCCCAATGACCGAACTTTTGACTTTTGAAAACCTTGGCAACCTATTGATGCTTTGCTTTTTGCAGGCCGTTCTGGGGTTCGACAACCTTCTGTATATCTCCATCGAGAGCCAGCGCGCACCGAAGAAATATCAAAAATCCGTGCGCTTCTGGGGCATTATCATCGCCGTGGCCCTGCGTGTTGTTCTGCTGTTCGTTATGATCCGCCTGATTGGGGCGCTTTCAGCCCCTTTCCACATTTTCAATATTCCAGGCGTGCTTGAAGGGGGGGTGAACTTCGCAACAGTGGTCTTCATCGTGGGCGGTGTCTTCATTATGTACACGGCGGTCAAAGAGATCTCTCACATGTTGTCCATCAGCCACCTTGGCACGGCTGTCGGAGACAAATCAGGAAAATCTGCGGCGCAGGTGGTGCTGTTGATCGTATTTATGAACCTGATTTTCAGCTTTGACTCGATCCTGTCTGCCCTTGCCATTACCGATGTCTTCCCAATCCTTGCCGCCGCAATCTTGATCTCAGGTCTTGCGATGCTGCTGCTGGCGGATGGTGTGACGACGTTCCTTGAAAAGAACCGCATGTACGAAGTCTTGGGCCTGTTTATCTTACTCATCGTCGGTGTCGTTCTTCTGGGGGAAGCTGGCCCTGCCGCCGCACATGCCATGCATGACGACAGCCTCGCCTTGAAGGTTTTCGGCTACGAAATTATCCCGATGAGCAAATCCACCTTCTATTTCGCGGTGATCGTATTATTTGCAGTCGAGATCATCCAATCCGGTTACCAACGCAAGCTCAGCTATGAACGTGACGCTAGGGGTAATTCCAGCCATTAATTCCCCCTAGTGCAGGATCTAGTTTGAACGCGACCGATGCCTTATATAAAATACGGAAGACCAAATTCATCACTGGGGAAATGCTGATATGGGTGGACGCGGGGTTAAGAACCTTGGATTTTGGCTGCTTATGGCGTTGATCATTTATGCGACCTTTAAGGGGGCCGCATAATGGCGAAACGTTTTGGTGGTGATTACAGTCCGCAAGCCACGCATGAATCTTCGGCAACCCCGATTGCACCTTCTCATAAACTTGCGAAGGCCGCATTGGGCGATCGGTTTCGGGCACGCCTCTTGTTCATTGCTCCTGTGCCATTGGCCTTTAAGGCATTCGGGCGTGATCCCCTGCTGCTAACATTGACGGTTGTGGCCTTTGGTTTGCTGGTCTTGGCGGCTTGGTTGACCCGCGAAGGTTTGCGCGCCCAAGCAGAATATGACGCCCGTCAAGTTGCCCGCCGTCCGGCTTTGCCCCGAAAAATGACCGGCTCTGCTCTGACAGGTATTGGCGTTTTTCTTGCCGCGTTCACGGGTATGGGTGGCATCCTTGGCCCCGTTGCCTTGGGTTTTGTTGCTGCCGCCTGTCACTTTATCGCCTTTGGACCCGACCCTTTCGCGGACAAGGGCATGGAAGGTATGGATCGCTTCCAAGCGGATCGTGTTGCCCGTGCCATTGAAAGCGGCGAAGCACATCTGGAGGCCATGCGCGACGCCATCTCACGTGCCGGAGACCGGATGCTGACAACACGTGTTGAACGTTTCGCCAGTACGGCCCGCAATATGTTTCGCACGGTTGAGGAAGATCCACGCGATCTAACCGCCGCCCGCAAATATCTCGGCGTATATCTAAAAGGCGCGAGCGAGGCGACAATACAATATGTTGCCATCGCAACCCGTGGCTCCAACGCACAAGCGCGCAATAAATACAAAGCCCTTCTGGATGACCTAGAAAGCGGCTTCGCCACAAGAACTGAAAAGCTGCTGGAAGATGGGCAGGATAATCTAGACGTCGAAATCGAAGTGCTACGTGAACGTCTTGCACGCGACGCGGCCAGCTAAACCATCATACTTTCTATATTATATGAGGAAATAGTTTCATGAATATCACTGCTCAGAAAAAAGCCGAAGCCCACACCGCTGAGATCTCCGAAGTCTCAGCTATCACGCTTGCCGAACCCTCCACCGCAGTTGTGCCCTTGGCAGAAGCGAACGCCCCTATTGCCGCTGAAATCAGCAAGCGCATTGATGAAATCGACATGTCTGACACGGGGTCCATCGTCAGCTTCGGTTCTGGTGCCCAAGCCGAACTTCAGGTCATCAGCGAAGCAATGCTGGCCGGCGTACGCAACAAAGACGTTGGCCCAGCCGGTGACAGTTTGCGTGACATTGTATCCAGCATCCGCGGTTTTTCGATCTCTGAATTGGATGTACGTCGCAAGCGGTCTTGGTGGGAGAAACTAACAGGCAAAGCCGCGCCTTTGGCCAAATTTATGGCGCGTTTTGAAACCGTCCAAACCCAGATTGATAACATCACTGACAACTTGCTGGACCACGAACACACGCTGCTGAAAGACATCAAGTCACTTGATCAGCTCTATGATAAGACCCTTGCGTTTTATGACGAACTCGCGCTGTACATTGCGGCGGGCGAAGAAAAGCTGCGCGTCTTGGATGAGGATGTTATCCCTGCAAAAGCCGCCGCCGTTGAGGCTGCACCAGAAGATCAACAAGTCATGGAAGCCCAAGAATTGCGCGATTTACGTGCGGCACGTGATGATTTGGAACGTCGGGTCCATGACCTGAAATTGACCCGCCAAGTGACCATGCAATCCCTGCCATCCATCCGCCTAGTGCAGGAAAATGACAAATCCCTCGTGACCAAAATCAACTCCACTATGGTGAACACTTTACCACTGTGGAAAACCCAGTTGGCACAGGCTGTGACCATCCAACGTTCCTCCGAAGCGGCGGATGCAGTGCGTGAAGCCACCGACCTGACCAATGAGCTACTGACGGCGAATGCTGACAACCTGCGCATTGCAAACCGGAAAGTCCGCGACGAAATGGAACGTAGCGTTTTTGACATCGAGGCCGTAAAGTCTGCTAATGATTCGCTAATAGCCACTATCAATGACAGTTTGCAAATAGCAGATGAGGGCAAAGCCCGTCGCGCCACCGCCGAAATGGCGCTGAGAAAGATGGAAAGCGAACTGAAAGATACACTTGCCTCAGCGAAAGCTCGTGGCGATAGTACCGGCGATACAGCCTCAACAAGTCTGCCTTCATAGGGCATCACAAGGGAGCGTACATGCGGAACAGGAATTTTGCTTTATCTTTCGTGGGCGCTGCCCTGACCTTTATCGCGGGTTGCACCCCGGCAACAATACCTGGAACAGAAGTGCAGAAGAACCGGTTCAATGCGGATTTCGCCACGCCTAGGGCGCGGACTGCCCCCCCGCCGCAAAGCCTTGCAATGACACAACATCTTGCCCAGACCGAGCAGGCCAGTTTAGCCTCTGGACGGATGCGTCGTGATACAGTTCCCTCTGATGCACACTTCAATCGCGACGATTTGGTTGAGAACTTTATGGCAATCGCACTGTTCAACGAAACCAACTCCCCAACAGGGCGGATGCGTCGGGCACCGGCCCCTTTGCGCCGCTGGATTGCTCCTGTGCGATTCGGTTTATATTTTGGGCAAGACGTGTTGGAAGCTCAAAAACAGCGTGATTTGGCCAATATCAGCGGATTCGCGCGCCAATTGAGCAATGCCAGCAAGCATCCTATCTCAGTCTCTGCTGACAACCCAAACTTCCACGTTTTGGTGTTGAATGAACACGAGCGTAGAAACTGGCATGGACAATTGCGCCGCATTCTACCGGATCTGCCGGCACAGGATATCGCCACAATTCTACGCCTGCCCCGCCACAAACAATGTCAGATGTTTGCTTGGGATCCAGATCATTCCGGTGTATTCACCCGTGCCGTTGCCGTTGTACGCGCGGAACATCCTGATCTGACACGTCTCTCCTGTTTCCATGAAGAACTGGCACAGGGCCTCGGCCTACCCAATGACAGCCCCGATGCCCGCCCTTCTATTTTTAACGACGACGAAGAATTCGGGCTGCTGACCCGTCATGATGAATTGCTTTTGCGCGTTCTCTATGACCCACGTTTGCGGCCCGGTATGTCAGCCGCACAAGCCCGTCCCATCGTCGAAAATATTGTATCCGGCCTAAATCCGGACGCCCGCATTTAAGCAAAGGAAAATACAATCGGAATCTTAGATTTTCTCACTGGACAATTTATCGACGTTATCGAATGGACAGATGACACCCACGACACCATGGTTTGGCGCTTTGAACGGGAAGGTCACGAAATCAAATACGGTGCAAAGCTGACTGTGCGCGAAGGGCAGGCCGCCGTTTTCGTACATGAGGGCCAACTGGCGGATGTGTTTACACCAGGCATGTATATGCTTGAAACCAACAACATGCCGATCATGACGTCGCTTCAGCATTGGGATCACGGTTTTGAAAGCCCTTTCAAATCTGAAATCTATTTCATCAATACAACCCGGTTCAACAATCTGAAGTGGGGCACTAAAAACCCATTGATGCTGCGCGATCCTGAGTTCGGCCCAACCCGCATCCGCGCTTTTGGCACCTATTCTGTACGCATCAAAGATGCAGGCCGTTTCCTGACCGAGATCACCGGTACTGACGGCGAATTCACCATGGATGAAATAAGCTTCCAAATCCGTAATGTCATTGTGCAGGAATTTTCCCGCGTTGTTGCAGGGTCTGGCATTCCAGTACTTGATATGGCGGCCAATACCGCTGATCTGGGCAAACTGATTGCAACAGAGATCTCTGGCACCGTTGATAGTTATGGGTTGTCGATCCCTGAACTTTACATCGAAAATATCTCTCTACCACCGGCAGTTGAAGCCGTGCTTGATAAACGTACATCTATGGGTGTTGCTGGGGATCTGGGTAAATACACTCAGTTTTCCGCAGCCGAAGCTATGACTGCAGCCGCCAATAACCCTAGCGGTGATGGTAGCATGGGCGCGGGCCTTGGGATGGGAATGGGCATGGCGATGGCCCAGCAAATGAACACAGCGATGACGCAACAAGCTGGCCCTTGGGGGGCTACACCAGCAGCCGCGCCCCCACCGCCGGTTGAAAAGCTTTGGCACATCACATCAGGTGGCACCACCAACGGACCATATTCCCGCGCAGCTATGGGCAAAATGGCCGTGAACGGTGGCCTGACACGTGACAGCTTGGTCTGGACTGCAGGCCAAGACGGTTGGCTAAATGCCGGTGCAATCACAGAACTTGCTCAACTCTTTACCATCTTGCCACCGCCCCCACCGCCAGGCAGCTAAAATAGCTATGCCCTCTGATCTTCATGTCAGAGGGCGCATTTCACACGTGGCATCATCTGCGCATAAAGATAATGCTTTGCGTACAATGGTTCCGAACATACTGCATCGATATCATTAAATATGCCTGACACATCTGAACCCCATCGCTTCCCCTGTGACACCTGCGGATCTGACCTTCGTTTCGATCCCGCTGCGGGCCTGCTAAATTGTGACCATTGTGGCAATCAAGAACACCTTGAAGGCCACGGCGACATCAGCCCTTCCGAAGCAATCCGCGAACTTGATTTTCGCGCAGCCTTGGAGGCGCGCCTGCCCGAGGCAGAAACCGAAGAAATTCGGACCTCTTCCTGCACAAATTGCGGCGCCCAGGTGGTCTTCGCTGACCAAAGTCATGCGGAAGAATGTCCCTTCTGTGCCACTCCCGTCGTCACCGACACCGGCGCGTCACGCCAGATCAAGCCTAAAGCGGCCCTACCCTTCGCCCTTGAAGAACGGGCCGCCCATAAGGAAATGAACGCTTGGCTTGGCAAGCTTTGGTTCGCACCGGGTGGCTTGCAAGAATACGCTCGTAAGGGGCGGAAAATGAACGGTATTTACGTTCCTTACTGGACCTATGACGCTGATACAAAATCTAGCTATAGTGGCCAGCGTGGAACGATTTACTATGAGACTAAATCCGTCACCGTGAACGGAAAAAGCCAGACCCGACGCGTGCAAAAAATTCGTTGGCGCCGCGTCTCGGGACGTGTAGCTCGCTTCTTTGACGACGTTCTGGTTCTGGCCAGTCGCAGCCTTCCAAAGAAATATACCGACGCGCTTGCGCCCTGGGACTTGTCCCAACTCGAACCCTACCGCCCAGAATACCTCGCAGGTTTTAATTCTGAAGGCT
>Ga0209292_1003696_pt1 | contig 16644 bp, 10 predicted proteins | sample GOMGulsemesocosm_2_FD_184634 | JGI IMG/M metagenome (GOLD analysis project Ga0209292, IMG submission 184634) | Methane-oxidizing microbial communities from mesocosms in the Gulf of Mexico - GOM9C Gulf of Mexico (SPAdes) (version 2) | ecosystem: Environmental > Aquatic > Marine > Cold seeps... | reverse complement strand
GAAGACTTATTTTCTGAAGAAGCTTTTTCATTAATACACGAGAAAACATTAGGTGTTCCTCGTAAAATTAATATCTTTGTAGATAGGTTATTGTTATTTGGCTTTTTAGAAGAGTTAGATGTTATTTCTATTGACGCCATTAACAACGTGGCAGAAGAAATGGAGATTGAGTTGACAGGTTCGTTGGGTAGTACAGCATTACCGAGTACGGAAGCCTCTCAGCAAGTGGTAGTTAACTCATCTGAGAATGTCGAAAATATTAAAGACGTATTACGTGAAGTGGAAGAAATTTTAGAGACATCCATTAAACAAAAAGTAAAAATGGCGCGTTACGTTGATAAATTACTGAAACATAAAAGTCGCTTATACGCTGAAAGCAATATTGATTCTGAAGCAAACTCTTAAAAACAATTCTTTTTATTAATTATAAAAACGGCAGCTTATCGCTGCCGTTTTCAATATTGCTATTTTAAAAATCTATACCCGTTCCATTTGAAGGTGCAGGTTGAGGCCAACTAATCAGCGTTAATGCTTAACGAGTATTTATCAATTAAGGTATAAAGAGTTGGACGGGTAATGCCTAATAGTTCAGCAGCCTTTGACATATTACCTTCTGCCAGTGCATATGCTTTTTGAATAGCTAGTGATTCAGCTTGCTCTCTCACTTGGCGTAAATTTAAATCAAGTTCAAACTTTTCATCAGCATGATCATAAAAACCTAAATCAAAAGCAGTCACTTGTGTGCCTGTGGTCATAATGACAGAACTTTTTACTTTATTTTGTAATTCACGAATATTCCCTGGCCAACTATGTCCTTTAATTGCACTTAATGCATCATCAGAGAAGCTTTTAACATTACGCTTATATTCCATGGCATAATGCTGTAAAAAATACTGAGCAAGGATTAAGACATCTTCATCACGATCTCTTAATGGGGGAATGTTCAAGGTAATTTCATTAACCCGATAAAACAAATCTTCACGGAATGTTTTTGCTGCCACCATTTCTTCTAAATCTTGATTGGTAGCACAAACCACACGAACATTCACTGGTATTTCTTGCCGACCACCTAAACGCTCAATACATTTTTCTTGTAAAAAACGTAACAGCTTGGCTTGTAAACTAAACGGCATATCACCAATTTCATCAAGAAATAATGTTCCACCTTCCGCACACTCTATTTTTCCCTTAGTGGTGCGGTGCGCTCCGGTGAATGCACCTTTTTCAAAACCAAAAAGTTCACTCTCTAATAACGTTTCCGGAATTGAAGCACAGTTAATAGCGATAAAGGGATTTTTTTTACGATCGCTCGCGATATGGATAGCATTGGCAGTTACTTCCTTACCCGTACCACTTTCTCCTAGTAGTAACGCTGTAATTGCGGTAGGAGCAATACGCTTGACCATCATGCGCAAACGCTCTATTGCTTCACTATTACCAATAATGCCAATATCATTACCTGCAATAGCGCGCATTTCTCTATTTTCTTGTTCAATAGCATGAACACTATAGGCACGGGCAACAATCACGTTGATAACATCAGAGTCAATGGGTTTTTGATAAAAATCATAAGCACCAGCAGAAATAGCTTTTAGTGCATTAGTGCGATCATCATTACCTGTGATAACAATAACTTTTGTATGTGGTGAAATTTTTAGAATTTCGTCTAACGCCGCCAGCCCTTCAGTAGCATTCGCAGCATCTGGTGGTAAACCTAAATCAAGGGTAATAACTTTTGGTTCATGGCGACGCACAGCAGCTATAGCGCTTTCTCTGTCTGCCGCAAGTACCACATCATAATCTGACAAGCTCCATTTTAATTGTTTTTGGATACCTTTATCATCATCAATGATCAGCAATTTTTCCATTCGGGTAAAATCCTTTCGCTTCTTGTAGTAATTATTTAGTTATTAAATACTGGCTTAATCGGTAATTGAATTATAAAGGTACTACCTTGTCCTTCAACACTTTTTACATTAATTGAACCCGCAATGCCTTCAACAAACTGTTTCGCTTCATAAACACCAATGCCCATACCTGCATTACCTTTAGTTGTGTCAAAAGGTTTAAATAAGCGTTGTTCAATAAAGTCTAATGACATACCAGAGCCATTATCTTCTATTTCTATTGTTATCGTATTTGGCGATTGCTTTAATTTTACTTTAACCCATCCATCATCTGATGTCGCTTCTTGTGCATTCTGAATTAAATGATTAAGTACAGAATGAAATGTGTCACCATCCAGATCCATCATACAATCACTAGGCGACTCAAATTGAACTTGCGGCTGAGTGACATTGCGTTGTTCAACCACTTTACCAATCAGTAATGAAATATCGGCTTCTTTACTTTGAGATTGAATGACTTGCTTATTGCGCAATTGTGAAAGTACTTTAGCTAAGCGTTCTGTTGCTGACTCAACCGTTTCAAATACATCATCAATAAATTCAGGATTATCACGATGTTTTTCGGCATTAGAAGTAATTAACGCCAACTGTGCTTGAACATTTTTTAAATCATGCACTAAAAAAGCAGACATACGATTAAAAGCATCAAATTGTTTTGATTCGGCTAGTTTATCATTGGCTTCATACAAAGAAATGAAATTTCCTAATTGCTTAGATACAGCAAAAAGTAAGTCTCTATCTTCCCAGTTAAGTTGATTTTGCTCTTTAGTATTACCAACAACAAATAAACCATAAAACGCTTTACCAATAAAAATAGGTACAATGATACGAACGTTGAAACTCCGGCATAAATCAACATCAATATTTAACTCAGGATACATGCTTGGCGTTAACTCATATTCATCAATATCAATGATCCAGCCCTTTTCTTGGCAGAAATTGCAGAAGAAAGTTAACTGTAAATCAAAAGCTTCAGTCAACTTCAAATCATGTGTATATTTAACATCAAAATGTAAATCACTTTTCTTTTTAACAATAGCGCCACTGGTTGCATCTAATTTTGACATCATTATATTGGTTGCCATATGGTAATGGCTTTCAGCACTGGTAGTTTCTATTTTTTCAATTAGGTCTAACCATTCATCTCGATATTCATAACGGTTTGCAAAAAAGTTTTTTGCTATAAAAACCTTCACTCTTTTTCTTAAAGACTCTGTAATTAGCAGAGCTACTAAAACAATACCACTGAGCATTAAAAAGCCGATACTGACTAAACTACCCCATTGACCGCCAATATAATTAATAATATAACCGGCAAAAGCCATCACTAAGAGATACAAACCAGCAATCATTAACATTGAGCTATAGAACACAACATGTCGAGAGACAAAAATTCGTACCGAGCCGTCTTTTATTCTTCTGGTACTCACGAGTAATAAGGGCACTATAGCAACAGCAACAAAACCTCTCGAATACCAATAATCAAAATCAATACCGCCGACCATGGTTGCTTGAGCGTATAAGACAAAATCAAAAACAGCCATACTGGCTAAAGCGATCACTAAAGGCCAGATGGCCCAACGGATATGAGCATCAGCACTACGGTATAACTGCTCTAACAATACTAAAATCCATAAATTTAAAACAATGAATAATAAAAATAGCCACTCATAAGAATAGTTGAGCAAGTAACTTGCTAACCAGCAAATAGACATCAACATCGACCAAATGCTGACATACTGACGTATATGAAAATTAGTTAGTAAGCTGCGAATAGATTTTAATTCGGTATTACAAATCAATATTAAAATTGACCAACTGGCAATCTTAAAACCATCAGCTAACATCGCCCACTGCAAGCTAAAACCTATTCGTATTTGCAGTAAAGAAATAATATTAGCAACTACAGTGATAAATGCTGAAACCAACATCCAACGAGCCAGTACTGATTTATTTCTTGCGGCAAATAACAATAATGCAAAAACAAAATAAGCAGCAGAGCTAAGTGAAAAACCAATTAATCCAACAAATTCCATAATTTTTATTTTTCTTTAATGAATTGTTTTTAAGTACTTTCTAGGGTGATTTTCTTACGAGTAAATAACTCAGTTAATACCGGAACCAAAAGAAAACTAGCGATAGCTGAAATACACAAACCAGAAATAATCACCACTCCGAGCGGTTGCCATAAACCACCACCAAATAAGGTTAGCGGCAGTAAGCCACCAATAGTGGTAAGTGTTGTAAGTAAAATAGGTGTAAAACGCGTCGCACTGGCAGATAAAATTGCTTGGCGTTTATCTAAGCCGGAACGCAAATTATTATTCGTAGTATCAATTAAAATAATGGCATTATTGACCACAATACCAAATAAGCTAATTAGACCAATAAAGGCCATCATTGAAAATGATAAATTAAAGATATATAAACCAATTACCGAGCCTGCAATAGCAAATGGAATTGAGGTAAAAATGATTAACGGCTGTAAAAATGATTTAAACTGCAGCACTAAAACTGAGAAAATACCAACAGCTGTGATGATCATAATTTGCGATAAGCCGGAAAAAGACTCTTGTCGAGACTCTTCTTCACCACCTAAGTTATAATGCATACCCTCAGGGAATTTATAACTTTGCAAATAAGCAATTACTTCATTAGTAATATCTGTCACCGAATAGCCTTCATCTGCATCTGCAGATACTTTTGCCATGCGTTGTTTTTGGAAATGAAAAAACTCAGTATGCCCTTTAGCCAACTTAGTAGTTACCACTTGCTTTAACGGGATCAACTCACCTAATGTATTACTAATATAGACATGATCAAAAACTTCAATATCAGCCTGACGCTTACGCACCATAATAGGATAGCTTTCACCATTCTTATCACTGAATTGTCCAACAAAAGTTCCTGTTAGTATAGTTTGCAACGTATTATCTAATAAGTTGATATCGACATTGGCCATGCCTGCTTTTTCATAATCAATAGCAAGTACTATTTCACTATTGGCTAACCCTATCGGGTTTTCTATATTAATCATGCCTTTAATTTTGGCAAATTTGCTAGCAAGATCATTAGCAACTTTTTCTAAGTCTGCTAACGATTCACTCATTAGTCGTATTGAAATAGGTTGATCGGTGACTGGCCCTTGGGTAAATTCTTTTATAGTAATGTTGGCTTGTTGCCACTGATTAAATTCAGCTCTTAAGCTTTTTACTAATTCAGTTACTTTCTGTTCATCAAACTCAGCCAAAACTAGCAATGCCTGACCATAATTTGCCACACCACGTTTAGGAATTTCATTATAATAAATACGAGGGTTTGAGTTCCCTACGTTTAACGCGACTTGTTCAATTAACGTATGTTTTTTTAATGCTTGAGCAACTTCTTGCATCACTTGATTAGTGTAATTTAATGATGAATTAGCCGGTGCTTCAACATTAACTAAAATCATTGGCTTCTCAGCTTTAGGAAATAAACTTAGCCCTACCTTGCCGAATAATGAAAACATGAAAACTAAAGCAATAATCGCGACAACCACCACTACCAATTTACCATTCATCAAACGCTTTAATGCTGGAGCATAGAAACTTTCAGCAAAACGATTAACATAATGTTGTAGCGTTTTTATTTTCCCTGGCTTTCTAGTAAAGAACCTACTGGCAAGTAATGGCGTAAAAGTAAGGGCCAATACTAAGGATGAGAACAAAACCAAAACAACGGTAACGGGCATTGAACGAACAAAATCTCCGGTATCGCTCGCCAACATTAACATAGGTAAAAAGGCAAACATGGTGGTCACTGTGCCGCTGCTTATTGCCCAACCTACTTTACTGGTGCCTGAAGCTGCTGCTGCAGATAAATCGTCAACGTGCTTTTTCTCTCGATGAATACTTTCAGTCACGACAATAGCATTATCAACCAACAACCCTAAAGCAATGATCAAACCAACAATCGACATTTGTTGCAAACCAAAGCCAGCAAAATCTAGCCAGCCAATGGCAATTAAAAATGATAATGGGATCACCGCAATAACCACAATAGCCTCACGCAATCCTAAAAATAATAACGACAAAAGTCCAACCACCACCAGGCCTTGCCATAAATTAGCAAAAAAGCCATTCACGCGAGTAGAAACACTGTCTGCTTGCTGGAACAGTTGCGCTAATTTAATGTCTTTGGGTAGTTGCTTCTTAAACTGCTCTACCTCTTTATTTATCTGCTCTGTCAAAGCAAAAATATTGGTATTTCCTCGTTGCTCGGCAGTAATAAAAATCACTCTATGTTGATTAAAATAAGCAAGGTAATTAGGTTTGGCACCAGAGAAAGTTACATTGGCAATATCTTTCAGCTTTAACACCTGTGAATCATTTGACCAAACAACCGTTTCCTGAAGTTCGCTTAGCTGCTGAAAGTTACCACTGCCTTTAACATTAAAGCGTCGTGTTGAAGCATCAACAAAGCCTGGAGTTATATTAATGGCTCTACGCTGCAATAATTGAGTCACATCAGTAACAGCAATACCATGGTGCTTTAATAAAGATAAATTAAGATCAACAGAAACAACCTGTTGTGGGTAGCCCCAAATATCAGCTTTTTTAACACTGGCAATCGCTTCTAATCTTTTTTCTAAACGCTTGGCATGAAACTCCATCGTCTTATAATCAGTAGGCTCACTCCATAATGCCATTTGTACAACTGCAACGCTTGTTGGTGTTGCCTTTAATACCAATACATCCTGTACACCATCCGGCAAGTTAGGTTTAACTGTTGCCACAGCTTGTTTAACTTCGTTAAAAGCAATTTGTGGATCACTACCATATAAAAATTTAACTTCTATTCGAGCGCCATCGTTTTTTATTTGTGACTCAATTTGCTTAATGCCTTCAATATCAGCAAATTCACGCTCTAATGGATTAACGACTAAGGTTTCAATATCATGCGGAGAAGCACCAGGGTAAATCACTTCGAGTAAGGTGATCGGAATATCAAATTGCGGATCTTCAGAGCGCGGCATATTAAAATAAGAAACTATGCCCACCAGTACCATTAAAATAACAATGGTTAGAGTAAACTGGGCATTTTTTATCGCTAAACTTGGTAATTTCATCACTTATCGCCCTGTCATGTTAATGTTCGATAACCGATAATTGCTGCCAGCCATGTGTAATAATATGCAAGGGTTCATCGCCTTGTTGAGCACGTAAGTAAAGCGTGTCATTATCCATATCTATCACATCAAAAGCTTGTGATGATAAGGATTTATTATTTTTATTTTCAACCAAGAGCACCGCTTGACCATTATTATCCATTTTGATCAAGGCACTAATAGAAACAGGGTAAACATATTGCTCAGTACTTAATGACAACGACACTTGTGCTAATTGACCTGCGACAACACCTTGACCCGTTTTTATATCCTTTAATAAAATTTCAATTTGATATAACTGTCCTTGTTCATGAGTTTTTACCGGTATTTTGGTGATAACACCATGCACACTATTTAAGCCAGGTAAGGATACTTGTACCGATTGACCTAATCTAACATGGTTAATTTCACTATCAGTAAGCCCTATCTTTACCACTAAATTATTTTCAAGCGCAGCCACTTCAAGCACACTCTGGCCGATATTTTGTAATTCATTGAGCTCTGTGAAACGCGTTAATACCACACCATCAAAAGCAGCATTAATTTCAGCTTTATCAAGATTATAATAAGATACTTTGTATGCGGAGCGTATAGTTTCTAATTGCGTCTGTACTTTCTCTAAATCAAATACTGAGCCTAAATCTTCCTCTACTAAACGCTTCATACGCTTCACATCTCGTTTTGCCTGTAATAACTCAGCGTATTGTGCATTTTTAGCCATTTTAAGCTCAAGGGTATCTAACGAGGCAAGCAATTGTTTTTTGGTGAAGAAATCACCTTCATCAACAGATAGTTTCTTCAAATAGCCACTACTCTTAAAGGATAAAGTTAATGTTCTTTTAAAATCAACTTTGCCACTTCGTTGAAAAATTTTTTCAAAAGGCTGTACGCTAATAGCTGCTGATTTGTAGTCTTGGGCTGAAGAATTAAAGCCAGACACACATATAAATACGATAAAGAGAGCGGTTATATTTTTCATTTAATTACAAAAAACGACCTTGTAGATGTAAGTAATACTCAGTATAGATGCTTACTTTAAGCTTGATAGCATTAAATGTACATTTTTTTCATTAGCTTAAGGTCTATTATGCTGTTATTAGTTGTGTCTTATCCTTGCGTATCATCTCTGGATTAGCGAAGTAAATACCTCAATGTTTCGTTACTCTTCTTCACCTATGATCGTTCTTCCTGTTGCAACATCGTAGTAGTGAACATAAACCTTGCTCGTATACCATCCATGGTTTCGCTGGATATAATACTTCCATGTATAAAAAAAGCATCGAACTTTTCAATTCGATGCTTTTTATAATAGTTATGATAACTATCTATGGGTTATAGAACTCACCACTTTTACGTAAGTAGAACCAGTAGTTAAGAACCATACAGAAGCCATAAAATACTGCAAAACCAATTAATGCAACTTCAGGAGTTGTCGCTTTAATTTGCTCACCTAATACTTTAGGGATATAAAACGCTCCGTATGCAGCAATCGCTGATGTCCAACCTAGTACAGGACCGGCTTGTTCTTTAGGAAATACCATAGCAATAGTTCTGAAAGTAGAGCCATTACCAATACCTGTAGCCGCAAACAATAGTAAGAATAAAGCGAAGAACTCAACAAAGTACTCTTCCGGTGTTGCTGATTGATAAGCCAATCTCATGTAATAAGCTACACCTAATGCACTACCAATCATTACTGCAGAACAAATTTGTGTCACAAAGGCACCACCCACTTTATCTGAAATCCAACCACCTACAGGGCGAATTAATGCACCAATGAAAGGTCCCATCCATGCGTACATTAAAGCACTTGGTCCATTGGCATTGATTGTATTATGAGTCATTACGCCATCAACAAGAATGTGTTGGTAACCAAAGATAACTTTAATAGCTAATGGGAATGATGCAGCAAAACCAATGAAAGAACCAAATGTCATGGTGTAAATTGTACTCATTACCCAAGTATGTTTATTATCAAAAATTTTATATTGACGCTCTAAACTTGATTTGATTTGACCAGGCAAGGTTTTTAATAGATAGACTGTTGCAACAACTACGAGTACTAGAACAATTTCTTTTGGTACACCAAAACCAGAGCCATTTGCTGCTTCTGGTAATAATAACCATAAGCCAACACCTGCAGTTAGGAAACCAATCAATAGCATCACAACAATTAAGAACCATGAGCTTGCAGGGCTAGTAATATCAGGTGAAACTTCTTTAGTCTTCAGGTTGTTCATACCGAACCAGCCTGCAAACGCTAACGGTACTAAGAACAATAGCCATAAGTAACCTGCATTGTGGATCCATGTATCAGAGCCTGCAGGGATTTTACCAATTAAAGTACCACTAGTATTCACTAGCGTCATTGGATCGCCACCAAAAATACCAAAAGTCATAAATAATGGCACAAGAATTTGCATTGAAGTAACACCAAAGTTACCCAAGCCAGCATTCATGCCTAAAGCATAACCTTGTTGTTTTTTTGGAAAGAAGAAGCTGATATTTGACATTGAAGAAGCAAAGTTACCGCCACCAAAGCCAGATAAAAAGGCTAATACTTGGAAAACCCAAAGTGGTGTATTTTGATCTTGTAGAGCAATACCAGCACCAACCGCAGGAAGCATTAATAATGCGGTAGTAAAGAATATGGTATTTCGACCACCACACAAGCGAATAAAGAAACTACTTGGGATACGTAATGTTGCCCCCGTGAAACCAGCAATCGCCATTAATGAAAATAAATCTGATTTAGCAAATGGAAAACCTAAGTTCAACATTTGCACCGTGATAACGCCCCAGTATAACCATACTGCGAAGCCACATAATAAACTTGGGATTGAAATCCAAAGATTTCGATTTGCAATTTTCTTACCTTGAGATTCCCAAAAACCTTCGTCTTCCGGATCCCATTTTTGTAAGTCAGCCATGGTACTCTCCAATAAATTGTTTGTTAAAAGTAAACTCCCTTACTATGCAAAATGCACTGAACAACAACAACTAACTAAAGGGGGTAGCCAAAAGACTAAATAATAAAATAAAATTGATAGTAATATATAGAGAAGAAAAAGCTAAAAGGCTATTGTTTGGCTTGACATAAGGGCTGTACAATAGACTAGCAAAATAGCAGGCTACTCATAAAGTAGTACTAAGTACTACCAATTAAGACGTGTTTATATCAAAATACAAGCAGCAGTAAACTTGATTTACATCAAGTTTAAAATTTTTAATATTTAATTAATTTTACATATTTATCTCAGTCACTTGGAGTAATACGATGACCAATGAACAACCTGTTTCAATTATGATGGTTGATGACCACCCATTATTACGCAAAGGGTTGAGACAACTCATTGAACTTGAAGATGAATTAGAGGTTGTTGGCGAAGCAAGTTCGGGTGCTGAAGCATTAGTGATTGCTAAAGAAAGTGATCCCGATTTAATTACTCTTGATTTAAACATGCAAGGTATGGATGGCTTAGAAACTTTACGTGCTCTTCGCAACCAAGGCACTACCGCTCGTATTCTTATGTTAACCGTTTCAGATAACGATGAAGATGTATTAGAAGCAATACGCTCAGGTGCTGATGGTTATTTATTAAAGGACATGGATCCTGATGATCTCATTGAAAAGATTAAAGAGGCAGCATTAGGTAAAATGGTGATGAGTGAAAAACTCACCCAAATTTTAGCTGCCGCCTTACGGAAGCCTGAGAAAAAAGGTTCAAATCTATTATCCTCACTAACCAGCCGAGAACATGAAATATTAAAGCTGATCGCCAAAGGGTTAAGCAACAAACTGATTGCCCGCGAATTAGATATTTCCGATGGTACAGTTAAAGTTCATGTAAAACATTTGCTGAAAAAATTAAGTTTAAAATCTCGAGTTGAAGCTGCCGTATGGATGGTTAATTTCCAAGCTAAATAAACTATCTTAGGGCTATCTGAATAAACCGGTAACTCGTTAACATTTAACCTTTTAATCTCGTTCTAAAAAGTTAGTATCAATGGCGTGTTGAACACGTTGTTGATACTGCTCTTGTTGGTTAGCGATATACATCAAGAACATACAAACTGCCAATACCCCATAAAGCAGCATAAAACACGCTGTGTATACGCCAATAGCATCAACGGCTATGCCAAACAATAAAGGCAAGGTACAACCACCTAATGCGCCAACCATGGCAATCGCACCACCAACACTACCCATTTGTTTAGGGTAGTTATCATAAATAATTTTATAAACACTAGCACGACCAAACCCTTGCGCAATGCCAATAATAAAGATCAAACAAGTAAATACCCAAACATTAATTTCTATTGCAATGTTAACGTCTTTTTCTATGCCTTTGATCACCATGGTCGTTGGCGGATAACTCAAGAAAAACAAGCAAACCAAACAAGTCCAAAATACACTCCAATTCACCGCTCTTGCTCCATAGCGGTCTGCAAACCAACCACCTGCGGCTCTTATTACACTCGAGCTAGCAACATATAACAAAGTAAGTGCCATCGCTTGACTAATATTTAGTCCATAAGCCTCAACGTAATATTGTGGCAGCCATAACGTTAATGCTAAATAACCGCCAAAAACAAAGTAATAATATAAGCCAAAACGCCATACTTTCAGATGCTTAAGTGGTTCAATATGATCCTGCCAAGTTAATGTGTTAGATAATTTTATATACTTAGGCGTTTCTGGTGCAATAAAAGCAAAAAGTAAGATAATAAAAATCATTCCTCCAGCATATAGTGGCCCCAACATTTCCAAACCATAATTATCAATAATCAATGGTGCTAATACCAAAGTGATCGCAGCTCCCGCATTACCTGCACCAAAAATTCCCATCGCTGTACCTTGATGCTTTGATGAAAACCAATCCACCACATATCGAATTCCAATAGTAAAAGAAACTCCTGAAACACCAATAAACAAACCTAGGCATAAATAATCAGAAAAAGATTCGGCAGAACGCAGCAATAACAATGGTGGCAAGATCAATATCATTTGCCAGATAAAGAGTTTTTTCGGGGAATACTTTTCAGTTAAAAAGCCTACTGGTAAACGTAGAAGCGCACCACTAAAAATAGGTGTAGATAACAACAAGCCAAATTCCGTTGCCGATAAACCCAATTGAGTTTTTAAATGAATACCGGAAACCGCATATAACACCCAAACAGAGAAATTTGCTGCAAAAGTGAGTGTCGCTAAAATTAAGGCAATATTTGCTTTAGAGTTTTGAGATTGCATAAAGTCATTGCTCACGTTTGAAATAAAACTTAAGTGGCTACATTGAAAATCTATAATACCACTTTGTTTTTTATAGATAAAATTAATACATCACCTCTACCACTTTAGGGGTAGACAAGCACTAAGAACAAGCTTTTCAAGCGATCATGATGAACCCAATAGAGGTAGTGCCTTTAATATACTACTAAAAAGGGAATGATAAATTTGATTCAGGTCAACGTTTTATCTGAGTATTAGCGGATCATACCTTACAGAAATATAGAATTTATAGCCCTTTGGAGACGAATTATGTCACAAAATGAAAAAATGGGATTACTCAATTTTGGTGACCCCAAAATCAAAACATTGCACATCACTTGGTTTGCATTCTTTTTAACTTTTGTTGTCTGGTTTAGCCATGCACCAATGTTAGTCTTTATTAAAGAAGCCTTTGACTTAACCACACCACAAATTAAAGCGTTATTGATTCTAAACGTTGCACTGACGATACCTGCTCGTATAATAATTGGTATTTTAGTCGATAAATACGGGCCTCGAATTACCTTTAGCTCGTTACTCTTTATCTCAGCTTTCACCTGTATTGGCTTTGCCACGGCAGATAGTTACGAGCAACTCGCTCTATTTCGCTTTTTATTAGGTTTTACCGGGGCTGGTTTTGTTATCGGTATTCGCATGGTTGGTGAATGGTTTCCTGCTAAACAAGTAGGAGTTGCAGAAGGCATATACGGTGGTTGGGGTAACTTCGGCTCTGCTGCTGCTGCAATGACGTTACCTACACTTGCTTTAGTATTTGGTGGCGATGATGGCTGGCGCTGGGCAATTGGTACCACAGGTGTACTTATTGGTCTTTACAGCTTTGTTTATTATGCTTATGCACGTAATACTCCAAAAGGCTCTACTTACTTTAAACCTAAAAAAGCTGGTGGCTTAGAAGTAACCAGTTGGAAAGATTTCTACTTTTACCTTGGCATGAACATTCCTATGTATATCGCGCTTGGCGTATTAGCATGGAAGCTGTCTCCAACTGGCGTTAATTTATTCTCAGAACAAACGATGTTTATCTTCTGGGCAGTGCTAGTCGCATTATTTATTTTCCAAGTTTATTCAATCTGGAATGTAAACAAAGAGAACCTAACCAAGGGTGTTGCTGATTTAGAAAAATACAACTTCAAAAACGTCGCAATCCTTGACGTTGCTTATTTTGTTACTTTTGGATCAGAGTTAGCTGTTGTTTCAATGTTACCACTATTCTTCTTAGATACGTTTGAAGGATTAGACCCGGTTAAAGCAGGTTTACTAGCCTCTGGTTTTGCATTTATGAACTTAGTCGCTCGTCCTACTGGTGGACATTTATCAGACACTATCGGTCGTCGTAAAACACTCATGCTTTTAATTGGTGGTTTAGCTATCGGTTATATGGTGCTTAGTCAAATTACGGGCGCTTGGGCTATTCCTTTAGCAGTAATTGCTACTATGTGTTGTTCGTTCTTCGTACAAGCGGGTGAAGGTGCAGTATTTGCAATCGTACCTTTAGTTAAACGTCGTATGACTGGACAAATTGCCGGTATGGCGGGTGCTTATGGTAACGTTGGCGCAGTAACTTACTTAACCGTATTATCCTTTGTTGACTATAGTACCTTCTTTATGGTGATTGCTGCTTCAGCTGTGGTTATATTCTTCGCCGCACTCTTCCTAGATGAGCCAAGAGGACAAATTGCAGAAGTAATGGAAGATGGTACAGTACATATGATCGATGTAAGTTAAGTCGAATATGTAGTGTAAATATAAAAGGAATAAAGTATGTCGCAAGCTTCAACATTCTTGTCTGTTTCCATCGGCTGTCATAGCCAAGCAGGTATTAAAGCAATTAACGAAGATGCGGCATCTTATTCCATCCCAGAACAAAACAGTGTTATTCACAATAAAGGCATTGCCTGTGCATTAGCTGATGGAGTAAGTAGCGCTGAAGCTGGAAAACAAGCCAGTCATTTAGCTGTTAGTCGCTTTATTGAAGATTATTTTCATTCCCCTGATACTTGGTCAGTTGCTCATAGTGGTGAAAAAGTACTTTCTGCCACTAACCTTTCGTTATTCAAAAAAAGTCATGAATTTGCTTCTGAAGAAAAAGGTTATTTATGTACTTTTGTTGGTTTAGTTTTTAAATCGCAAACCGCACATTTCTTTCATGTTGGTGATAGTCGAATTTATTTATATAGAGCGGGGGAATTAAAACAACTCACCCGCGATCACAGCGCAGTGATTGGCGAAGGAAAAAGCTATTTAACTCGCGCATTAGGTATGGACAATAATCTGCACGTTGATTATGGCAAGCTCAGCATTCAAACTGGTGATCGGTTTTTACTCACCAGTGATGGTGTCCATGACTTTATTGACGATAGTCAGTTAATCAAAATGTTAACTGATAATATACAAGACGAACAAAGCTTAGCGGATCAATTAGGCCAACAAGCCTTTGATCAAGGTAGTGATGATAATATTTCCGCTATAATCGCCACTGTAAATAGCATCGCTAATGAAAGTTTAGACGACTTTAATACCAAACTCACTCGACTGCCTTTTCCACCACCATTAGAACCAGGTATGAAGCTTGACGGTTACTTGGTGAAAAAAGAATTATTTGCCAGTAGTCGAAGCCAACTTTACTTAGTACAAGATACCGACACTGAAGAAATTCTGGTGATGAAAACTCCATCGCTTAATTTCTCAGACGACACCAAATATATCGACCGTTTTATTCAAGAGGAATGGATTGGTAAGCGATTGTACAGCGATAAAATCGTTACAGTCCTCCACCAATCAAGACCACGTACCTGTTTATATTATTTGATGGAATACCTTGAAGGCATTGGTTTAGATAAATGGATAATCGATAACCCAATCCCCTCTCCTAAGAAAGCCATTGGTATTGTCAAACAAATTGCCGAAGGTTTAGCTGACTTTCATGAAAAAGAAACCATTCATCAAGATATCAAGCCCGCTAATATTTTAATTGATAAAGATTTAAAGGTTAAAATTGTCGACTTTGGTTCAACCTTCGTTGCTGGCACGGCCGAATTGTTTAATCCACTTGAGCATGAAGGCGCTTTAGGTACCGCTTCATATTCTGATCCTCAGTATTTATTAGGAAAAAATACAGGTATACAAGGTGATTTGTATGCACTAGCGACCATTAGCTATGAAATATTTACTGGACAATTACCTTATGGTGATGATGTAGAAGAATGTAGAAGCGCTTTTGATTATGATCGTTTGCGCTATATTGAAGCCAATTACCATAACCCACTCATCCCTATTTGGTTTGACCGCGCGTTAGAAAAAGGCGTACAAATTCACCCAGAAAAACGCTACCTAAATATTGACGAATTTTTAACTGATTTAACCAAACCTAACCCAGCGTTTTTTCACGACATGCCTGAAGATAAAGAGCAAAAGGGTAAAGTGTTCTTTTGGTATGTACTCTCTGGGTTCTGGGTGGCGATGATGTTATTAGTCTTTTTCCTCTTTAAGTCATAAAGATAATTTAATTTTACTCAAAAGAAACGGCAAGAAAGTGTACCTTTCTAGCCGTTAATATTGTTTTATCAAAGGACTAATTTACCATCAATTCAATCGGTTTACCTGCTCGATCCATTACCACATAACTGGCAATATTTTGTCCAGAAACCACATCATTAGTCATTTTATTTAAATACGGTTCAGCGGCTTCCGGAGTTGGTGCAATCCCTTTTTGTCCACTAAGACCTGCAACAAAAACCATTTGCCAATTTGACTCAACAGAGTCAGCTTCTTTAATTAACGCATCAAAGTTAGCAATTTCTTCCGGTAGTTTATCAACACACATAATTGGCTCAATATGACCTTTCTGCATTTTTTTATTTTTCTTAGGGTTATTGCCCTCGGTACGTGCAAATAAAAATAGCAAACGTTGTGGCTCAGTTTGTTCCTTCGCCATAGCTAATAATTCTTTAAAGGTAGCACTCATAAATTTCTCCAATATTTGATGCGATTATCATAACAACTTCTCAGATAAATAAAATTGCCCACTAGGAGTACCTACAACAGAGTAGCTGAAGATAAAAAGCTGGCATAATGCGCCCAATTGCAGAGAAAAATCGACAAAGACAACTAAAAACAACTAAAAACAACTAAGTTTGATTTAGAGCAATGCTGAAATAAGCACTTCAGTTTACTATGTAAACTCTTTTAATTTTCACTAAGTTTGTACGAAAAAATCGGCAACTTTTTACTTGGAGTTTTATCAAATGTCGCTTATTAATCAATATTTCTCTGCCGATCATGACCGTTTAGATTGCCTATAC
>Ga0209292_1003684_pt1 | contig 16674 bp, 20 predicted proteins | sample GOMGulsemesocosm_2_FD_184634 | JGI IMG/M metagenome (GOLD analysis project Ga0209292, IMG submission 184634) | Methane-oxidizing microbial communities from mesocosms in the Gulf of Mexico - GOM9C Gulf of Mexico (SPAdes) (version 2) | ecosystem: Environmental > Aquatic > Marine > Cold seeps... | reverse complement strand
TTTATCGATTTAACAGATTGAATTTTAGAGAAACAGTTTTAGAAAAATTACTTATTAGAATGTGTAAAGCTCAACCAATTACCTATAAATCAATTAAGTCCAATGAGACCTAGAGGGGTAACCCTATAATTTTCTTCAAAAGTTAACTATTTCTTCTGATTACCCTTTATCTTCAAAAGTATTTAAGTCAACTTCTACCTTAATTAGTATTCCTTGGAAATATGGAGTAATACCTTCAATAATATTTTCATAAGCTTCTGATGATTTGTCGTTTCTTCGAAACAAACCCAACAAAATTAAGATCTGAAAATTTTCATATTATTATATTCTTTAATGAAGCACAATAATTGAGCTAAAGCCCGTTCTAATGGATTTTAGGTTTTGTTATGGGCTTCAAGTTAGTAAATAGCACGCGTTTTGCTGACGTAACGCGTGCCATTTCTAGCTCCCCGAATTTTAGATTTATACAGAGACAGTGTCTAAATTTTTGACTTCAGTAACCATATTGACTCCATAGGAGCCTATAAAAGTTCCTTTTAATTCTACAGTTAAATGATTAGGAACAGTATCGTCCAAGATGGTTCCCTGAAAATCATGTGCAAGTAAATACTTCTTTAACTGCTGCTGGTTAAGTGCTATGTCATTCCCCTTTTTCGTATCTGCATTCCCTGATACAATAAATTGAAGGGTATAAGGTAGACTTGCTCCTTCTAGCCAATCGATTGTTGCGTGCACTGAGATTCTTCCTTTTCCTTGAATTGTAATCGTTTCAGAAAACGTATATTCTTCTGAAACAGTTTCCTTCCAGGTTTGATGCGCATTTAACCCTAACTCGATACTACTTTCAGCCTTCATTGAAGCTATTCCTGGAATCCCTGCCTCAACAGACACAGTCAACCCTAATTTTACTGACTGCTCTAAGCCCCATTCGAATGAACTAGTTTTATGAATGGTATGTGATAAAGTTTGCATAATTGCAGCATTGGAGGTATTTGTGATCTTTCTTTCAGAAAAAACATCAACCACATTGGAAGAGGGAATGATAGGTGTAGCTCCATAAACTATATTTCCTGCTGATGTTTTAAAATCATTGACACAAATGGTGATTGTAAATTCAGTCGAAACACCTGAATCAAAAACTAGTTCAACAACTGGTTTATCTTTTCTTTTTTCATCGAAATATTTGGTACCAGCCCAAGACATTTTGTATTTTGTTCGAACATTCTCGATTCTAAAAACACCACTTCCAATTTTTGTTTCCTTTATTTTCCATTTAGCATCTGACCTACCCCTCCAGCTTTCGGAAGTAACATATTTTCCACTACCGTTTGGTTGACATAATAGACGAGATTCTGTAGCGTCTGATTTTAGAATGAGGTAATATGTATCTATCTCCCCTGTAGGCTCAATGAAAATTCTTTGTTGGTCATTGAGTTCTCCTGTTTTGTAATGATCAAAGTACAAGCAGGAATCACCACCAATAGCTCCTATTGGAGACGTATTCATTGGCATAAAACCTTTAATATTAGGAGTTATTGTGTAGCAAATATTATCTAAAAATTTCATTTTATTATTTTTAAGTTGTTTTTACATCGGTAAAGATTTCTACGATTATCTATTACATTTCTCGTTTACCGATAATTGTCTTTATTAAAAGGTGTCTATTAACACCTTGATTTGGATGTTATCGCTTCATGAATCAATAACACACAACCTATTGGTATGGCCCTGCTCTAATCATAATTCCTTTTTTTTTATTGATTATTATAACTGTTATAGGCTTTATTTTCATTGCATATAACAACGGAATATAATTATTAACTATACTCACGTTATACGTTTAGTGTGTTGCTCTTAATAAACCTAATGAAAGCAGTTATCTTTTTATTTGTAAACGTTTATAAATAATTACAAATGGTACTTTTATCATAGGGTATTTTTTAATATATGTTTATGTTATAGTACATCTCCAATAAAGCCAATTGAAACGACTAACAAACATAAAACCAACACTACTCAGTTAAATATAACGACAAATTTTGTTTTCTCGTTATATTCGTAAGACATAATATTGCTTTTATGTAAATTTAGGGTAAACGCCCCTATACACTAGGGGTGTTTACCCCCTGTTGTAAATAACTAGTAAAGCGAGTGTTCCATTTTAACATTAACGTTCTCCGTATGGGTATCAGATTTGTTACAATGTTTTAGAGGGACTACTATGTTATTTAAACAATTTGACACGCAGCATCAGTTACGACATTATGCATATCTGCCTCGTTATTAGACTTGTCGCAATATCGTCAAATTTAATGCTTCGTTTTAGAAATTTGTTTTATAAAAAAAGCCAACAAATAAAAATTTGTTGGCTTTGGATAGATGATTTGGTTTAATCCTTTTAAGTAGAGATTTTAATGGTTGTTGATAATTAACCAGTCAAATATCTAAATACCATCTATATAGGTACTATAATTATTTCCTATTCGTACGTTTCTAAGGGTTTTCCAATACGGTTGTCTGTAACATCTAGATAGTCAATCTTTTGATGCATTGATATCTCCACAACGGTAGATTCAGTTTCGATCAGTTTAGCGAAATCGACAACACAAATATTTTGATTATTGTAAGTGCGAAAGTAGTATTTTAGATTAGAAAGATCCGAGACAGAGACCCATTGTGTGTGATCGTCTTGCTCATCTTCGCCGAGGTCTTCACCATCTGAACGAGCTGCGCCAATGGGAATGGTGATGTTGTCTATAAGATTCCAAGCCATATTCACACCTCCTTCATCAGTTGTGGGCGACAATGATGCGCCAGGTAGAGCTACGGATTGCGATAGCGCTACCGCTCGAACAAATCTTGACGGTGGAGTGAAATCTCCAGGTAACCCAAGCATTCCAGAGCCTTGACCAAACGGAGTTAATTCTAAATCGCCAGTTAGCTTGAATTTTTGTGCATTATTATATGAAAGATTCACGTAATTCCTTAAGTTGGTCATGTGCCACTTGAAATCGGGTGAGTTAGTGAGCACGTTGAGAGGATTATCAATGATATTTAATTCACCTTCGAGATACTCAATTACTATAGCCGTTTCGTTTTTCGCCTGAATAATCCAATGCATGGGAGGGGACTTGTCAAGCGCTGGCAGATAGCTATCACATAGGTTAACCTCATTTACTGCTTTACGTACCTGTGCTACATTTACACAGGTACCTAAAATGTATTGAGCAAAATCCAGTGGGCCAATGGAATTTAATAATTCGGTTTCATTTGCGGGAAAGGGTTGATACTCGGCATACTCAGGAAAGTAGAAACCAGCGACATGTAATCCATTTTCGTTAATTCCTTCCAGGATATCATCTGTGCCCATAGCTGTTGGACCAAATATCGCGTAAATAGATTTCCATTCCTTACCATCCAAGATATCGCTACATTTTTCTGATTGAAGCTTGGCATTAAACACTTTACCTGCTGGTGTGAAGCGAAGCTTGGATTTCATATTTGCACCAAATTCCATGGTACGGGCAAAAATCAGGTTGCCACCTATACATTCTCTGTTGGATTTAATCTTTACTGGTATTCCTGTACACATAATTATTTTATTTTTTAAATTTATTTTTATTCGTTGTTGTTGGCTTTCTTCATTGTCTATGACTCGGTTAAAAAAACGTAGAGAAGTTTAGAACTCAAGTATAATTATTCTTGATTTTTACTTCAAATTAAACGTTAGCTTAAAGTAGTTATTTGTTTTTTTTTCCACTAATGGAAAGTGGAACTTCGACTACCCTGTGCAGAACTGTGAGAGACGCACTCCAGCTATTTTAGTCGGAGCGGTCTACTCGATTATAGCCAGTTCTAATGTAAGTATTTACTACTAACTGAAATAAAAAAATACTCTATTTTTCTTTTTCAGAAAGCAAAATAATTAGTCCAAAATCAGTATAAGGTCTCGCTGGCCAAATTGCTCCAACTCTGCCATATTGATTTCCTGGATAAAAGTTACGAAGAGAATCAAAATAGGAATTGTCCGAACTCCTGGCGATCCAATGGTATGTATCATTAAATGTAATCATAAGAGTAAGAGCTATTTGGTTTTTATTAGGGTTGAAAAATTCTGGTCTATCATCAACAATAAACTCATCACTTTTTAATAAAGCTTTACATGCCCCGTAAACGTTAGGGTATTTTTTAAGTATTTTATTACCAGAAGTAGATAAAACTATTTGAGCAGTAAGCCCAAATTGCTGTGCTACTTCGATCAAGGTTGCTGGGTTATTGTAACCATCTTTTTCTACAAATCCTTCTTCTTTTCCCGTCTTTAAATTTCCAGTTAGTTGATAAATTTTGCTAGCAAGTTCGTTAAAAGTATCTGATTTGGATAAATGTACTTCAATAGGTTTTTCAGTTGTTGGAGATACCACAGATAATTTAATATCTGCAGGTAGTTTTCCAAGTGTAGCTACTGAAGCAACCAATGCATAGGCACCACACTGATCTGATTGATACGGTTGTGTCATGCTAAATTGTAAAAGTTCCTGGTTAAACAAATCGTTTTCAGTGCACTTTGGAGTTTTAATGTTTTTTAAAGATGTGTAATCTATTACTGCCATAATTATTTATTTTTATTCTCGTTTATTAATTCTGACTAACGTTTTTAATAATGCTCTAAAATTCAAGTGCTAGTAATCTTGTTTTTCAGTTCTTTTTTCACTTCAAATTATAGGTTGGCTTAAAGTAATTATTTGTTTTTTCTATTAGGAGAGGAATTGGTTACAACTACCCGACTATGCTTACTGCGGATATTACTAACGCTATAATTATCGCTGAACTACTGGCAGTCATTTGACTGTCAGCCACTTACTCGACTAGCTTTTATAGTTACTTAATTTCAAAAATAGTAAACCTACCCTCCAATTAACACTGTCAAATCTCCTAAAGTTATTTTTCCACCATGTGCAGTTGAGTCTCCCATTCGCGCAGCTGGCATTCCTCCAATCATCACAGTTGAAGAACCTCTTATAATAGAATCCGGTGGACCAACGCATAAAAGCATATCACCAACACGTGCGGCTGGCAATTGTCCAATTAAAACTGTGGGTTCTCCAGGGCCTAATATTGGTCCGCCAACATGTGGAATAGGACCAAATTCTCTTGGTGTTTGCATTGGACATATATGAAAATCTGAGCATCTTGCTGCTGCTGGCATAGTTTTTTGTTTTAAGTTTAATTAATCTTTACGATTGCTCCTTTAATCTTGGTTTCTCTACCCCCCATAAGTGAAGCGCTAACACGTCCTTGTGCGGAATATCCCTTTGAAGCAAACTCTTTAATATTCACTCCTTTTATTTGAACATCACGTCTAGAAGATTCTATCTTTACTCCTTTATCTCCTTTTAAAATTAGATTCTGGGCTGCATGAATGGTAATATTTTTTTCACTTTTAATGGTTATTCCACTTTCAGACATGACAATGCTATGATTGTTTTTATCAGTGAAGACTAATGAATTGTCTTTTTCATCCAAGCTAATGGTTAATACAATTTTGTCATTATATGAGAGCTCTTCTAATTTAATCATGCTTTTTCTATATTTACTATTGTTAGTGGTTATGGTGTTTTTTTATTCAACTATTAAAGCTAACGGTAAATTGTATGAGTAGTGGCAGATTACATGGTACTATCTGTCAAACAACCAAGCAGTCTGAGCAAACCACAAACTTTGTTGTTGACCACATATTCTGCCATTACTTATACAAAATATTATAGGCTTTTTTCTTACATTTTGTTCAGAAAAACAACCTACTTGATATTAAAATCAGCGTGAGTTCCTTATTAAAAAGGTTCTCTTGATTTAAAATTTATTGTCACTAACTTTTTTAATTTCTGAGGAAAAAGTTAAATCTTTAGCAATAATTGGTTTAATTGCAAGTAATTCAGTTGGAGTACTTCTGGCTGCTACCTTTTCAGTTGGAGCACTTCTGGCTGCTATCTTTTCAGTTATAGCAGAGCCTCCTCCTAAAGCTTCGTAAACATCTCTTGCCTTTTTAATGGCTACAATAACATCAGTCTCTCCACTAGCTTCCATTACTGGAGCATATACTGAGCGAAAGTCATCAAAGTTCAATTTGGAAACATCAACAACGCTTTTATAAGCAACACAGGCTAGAGTGGTCTTAATAGTATCTTTTATTGATGACGCCTTAACTGTCCGTCCCCAAATAATTGTATCAAAACGAACAATATTAACTGCAATACCTGAACCATCAATAAAAGTAGATGTTGTTGAAGAGTACTGTTCCATACCTTCTGATAATCCCATTATAGTTTTTAAACCAGAATCTATTATTGTCGAAATACCTTTAACAATATTTCCAGCTGAATGGTCAGAAATCATTCCTGAAATTGCGTTACCAACGGTATCAATTAAGTCTGTTGGTGTATCCGTCGTAGTACATCTATATTCTATTCTACTATCTTTAACCGAAGATATTGGAAAATATAACGAATCAGTACTATCGCCTTTTCCCAATATTCTCCCCCTATTTAAACTATCTTCGATTTGATTTTTAAAAACTTCCGCTTTAGTTTTAGTTAATTCAACCATCAGGTCGAGTGTTGCTGAAACAGCTTCTGCATTTTCTTTACTTTTGTCAAATGAATTAACAGCATCTTGTAACATTCCCATAATTATTAATTTTTAATTTTTAATTGTTTTAGTACTATTTTAGAGTGATTCTTAACGATGTTCTATTTCTTCCCCATTTCCATACCTGTAGTATGGATGTCCATATTTTGGGTTAAATACCATATCAATAGGCGCATTTTTAAATTATTCTTGTTTTAAACACCAAATTTAAGTTTTGGCGGACTTTCTATGGAATACTAAACTTTCAATTAAGCTTCTGAACTCCGTATTAAATATAGTTTTTGTTATGCAAAGTTTTTATAATTTGAATTTCTTTATTTCTTGTTTTTTTATTTTTGGCACGCTATCACTTACCTCACTGAAAGACAGTGATTCTTCATCATTCAATTTAGAAAATAATTGATTGAAGTTGTTTTCATCTTGATCTTTTTTAAGATTTAATATATCACGACCTCCAATAGCAATTGGTTTAATTAATTCGAATTCAGTATCTCCAAAACAAACAAAAATAAACTTGTTATTTAAAGATTTCAATTGTTCAAATATTATTCTAAACTCAACGCCTACACCGCCTTTACATGAATCTGCTTTTTCTTTATATTTTTCAGATAATACAACTATGACTTTATTTGAATTTTGAATACCTTTAATCATCATTTCATTAAAGTCAGTTGCTGTGCTTTCTTGACTTTCCTTTCTGTCCATAGTTGCATTATAGCCTTTTTTACGAAGGAAATTCACAAAAGAGATAATTTTTTGATTGTGATTTTCATCTTCCCAAGCATAGGTAACAAATACATTTATTTTATCATCTTTTTCATTAACCGGAAATTCAACTTTCTCATCAATACCTTTATTTATATCCCCCCAACTATCTTTAAGATTTTTCACCTCTTCTTTATTGTCTGTGATGTCATTAAGTCCCTCATTTTCTATGTAAGATTGAATATTTATATAAAATTGTATTTTACCGTCATCATCAAGTAAGTCTATTAAATCTTTATAATAGACAGACCTGCTACTTGATAAATTTTCATTCTTTCTTTTCTCAATATATTGACTGTAGGTTGGTGGTAAATCTTCATGTAATTCTGAAATAAGGCTGTAAAATTTGGGTCCTTTTATATAAAATTCACATTTATTTTCAACGCCAATAACTCTCCATAACTTATTGTACTGGCTATCCCAACTTACATTTTCTTTATTGGGTATTAACCAAGGCTTTTTATCAAGTATATTTATTTTATCATCATCATATATATAATCAAAACCTTTTTTAGTTAAACTTAAACACTTAGGATTTGACTTATGTTTAATGTAATCTGTATAAATTAAACCATTAAGTACTGTAAAAAAAACATCTTGCTCTTTAGGATTGAGAGTATTTAATAATCCAAAACGAATAGATCCCATCATTATGATATGGTTTTCTCTACTATTTGCTTCTCTAAATTTATCAAATATTAATTCTGCAAGTTCTCTTTCTGTTTTCATTAATTAATTAATTTTTTCTTGTATTATGTGCGCAATTTTGCATAACAACCGAATAAAGTTAATGTTAACTATACTCGCGTTATGTGTTTAGTCTATTATCCTCCTATATCCTAATGAAACAAGATTTCTTTCCATTTGTAAACGTGATAAATATTTAAAAATGGAATTTTAGTCATAGGGTGTTTTCAAATGTATTGTTTGTGCTATAGTAAATATCTGATAAAGCCAATTAAAGCCGTTAATAAACAATAGCTAATACTATTCCGCCAAATATAACTGCATATTTCACAGTATCTTCTAATCCGTTTGACATAAGTTTTGTTTTAGGTCAATTAGGGGTAAACACCCCTTCTCAACAGGGGTATTTACCCCCCCCCTATTTATCATACTAAGTGTCGTGTTAAATTACAAATAAGATTCACACTAACGATTTTATTAATTGATGTTTTTTTTTGAGTACGAAATTCATCTTCAATAATGTAAAAGTGTGAAGTTATCCTGGTTACTTTACAAAAGTAAAAAATGTTGTTTTGAAATTCTAAGCAAATAAGATTGTTTAATATTTTTAAATTGGTTTTATGCGTCTTTTTTATTTGCAAGTGAGTACCTTTTAGTAAATGGAACTTGCTTGTTCTCATTTTAATAAATCTAGTCATGAAGCTTGGTTTTAGAATGCAAAACTGCTCATTGATAAATGGCATTTCTAATTCTAAATGTTTATATTTTGTTTAAAAAAATAGTAAACAAATCACCAGTGAATCTTAACACAAAAAAAGGATAAGCTTAACAAGTAAATGTTAAGTTTAACAATTGTAAGACGCTAGTATTTAGTATTGTATTTAGTTGGTTAATGTAAAGTGTTAAGATTAACATTTTACGCTCTTACATTATTATATGTGCTTAAAAGTTCCTTTTTATTCTTTACTTCTAATTTTTTATAAATACTATGGGCATGGGTTCGAACAGTTTCTCCAGATTTGTTGATTTCGAGTCCAAGTTTTACAAAGGTTAATGTTTCGTGAAATATCATTTTATTAAAAATTTCGTATTCCATTACTGTTAAAATGTTTTGTATTTCTGTTGTGCTTTTCTTTTGAATTTTTGATTTGAAAATATTTAATTCATTGTATTCTTTTCTTCTTTCAAATACATATTTTTCAATATAGGCATAAAACAATGTTACTAGACAGATGAAAATAATTGTTTTTTCAATAGTTAATGGGAAGTTCAAATAGGCAATAAGCGGAAAAGACCACATACATAAGATTGAAAAAATAATGATAATTTTAGATCTAATATTTAGAACTTCATTTTTTTTAATAAATATTTGATAGGTAGACCAACCACAATAAAAGGATACAATTAAAAAAGTTAAGAGTATAAAAATAGTATATGATAGCTTATGATTACCTGACAAATAGTATAGTATAAAGTAGCAAACTACAAATGCTATGACTAATGTAATAGCAAGCGTTCGGTAGTTGAAAACTGAGTTAAATGTAAACTTAAACTCTTTGCTTAAAAGGTAAAAGTAATAGGTTCCCATAAAGATTGCTGATCCATATTTGGTTGACATTTTTAGCAGATAAATAATAGTTTGAGATGAATCAATATCTCTTGGAATAATTGTATCAATAATTATCCATGCAATAAATGATAAATTGAGAATCAAATATCGGTGTCTGCTTTTATCTTTATTAGATATAAGGATTGATATCAAAAAAAATGGGATGAACGAAACTTGAATTGAGCAGAGAATTATCGTTAATGTGCTAATTTCAATCATAATTTAAAAAAGGTAAAAGTTATAGGCGGAATAATTACTTCAGTATAGATTTTGAACCCTAGTTTTTCGTAAAAATGGATATTTCGATCTCTTGTTGTTTCAACGGTAATTCTTTTGCCTTTATGTTCTGTTAGGATCTCTTTTATTAAAGATGATGCTATCCCTTTATTTTGCTCACTAATTTTAGTTCCAACAAACCAAATATGAATGTCGTCATTTGAACGTGCGTTATCTAACTTTTTCTGTCGTTTTAAAAAAGAAACAGTCTTTCTAATACCAAATACTTTAAGTATAAGTACAAGTTTCCAATACAATGTTTTAATGGTAGTTTTCTCTTTCTTGCGATCCAAAATTAAAACGCAGCTACTTTCACTTTTATCTAGATAGACTTTACCAAAATTATTGGATAAAAAGTAAGTGTATTCTAGCAAAAGTCTAAACCTTTTGTTTAGTTTTTTATCTTGTTTACAAATGGAAATGGTTGATTCATAATCATAAAATGATTCATATAAAATGTCAATTACTTTTTCTTTCATTTATCTATAACTTCTTTTTAAATCAATTACAATAAAAATTTCCATAATATTTGAAACTTCCATTGTTTGATTTTTCGTCATAGGGTTAAGTGTAATTGTTTTTAATTCTTCTTTGTTTTCTGCTGCTGTAATTTTACGAACAATAATTCCATCTTTAGTAACTAAAAGAGCTGTTTTATCTACTATTAAATTCCATAACTCATTACTAGTTCTTTGGGCATATAAAATATCGCCTTTAATAATAGAGTTTACAGAATTGTCATCCATTTCGTTGTTCGAAACTTCAAATGCTAAATATTTGTTTTGTTCAGTTTCGCGTTGAGTGTTTTGCCAAATAATTGTAGGTAAAGTCGTTTCCCATAAATTGTTTTTAAATAATTGTTCAACCTTGTATTTTTGGTAAACAGAAAGAAATGGAATTGTATTTTTGGCGTATTCACTCCTACTAATTTCGATAACTTCACTTTCTAAATTAGATATATCAAGGTCATCAATATTATCAGTATCATTTGCAATTAACATTTCACCTTTACCTGTTAGCAGCCAAATTGGATTAACATCTGGATAGAAATTTAGAAACTTTTCTAAATTATCGGTTTTTATAGATTTATTTCCACTTATAGCTTTAGCTAGAGTACTGTTGGAAAGCCCTAAATCCTTTTCGCTCTGACTAACCTTAATCCCTTTGTATTTAAGGAAAGTGTTAATGTTTTGAATAATCATCCTAATAGTTTTTAGAAAGTTTTCTAAGTTTTTCTTGTTTATTTAGAAAACTTTCGTTTATATTTGCGGCAACCAAATAAACGAATATGCAACATTCAATTACAACGGAAAAAAGAACTATAAAAGTAATTCAAGCTTTAGGCTTGTATTTTTCAATTGTGTGTTGCATCACGTTGAGCTGGTTAAAGGGGGAGGTAAGTCTACAAGGCACTTATTCTCCCTTTTTTTTGTACTTCAAAAAGCATACCAACATGCAAGGTAATATAAAACTTTCTTAATTATGGACGTTAATCAAAAAATAAACAGCTTTACACCTCAAGAATTAGCTACGTTTTTAACTAATTTGAATGGTTTTGACATTGATTTTAGTATTAAAATCACACCTAAATCTAACGAATTAACTACCAAACAAGCTGCCGAATTATTAAATGTGACTACAAAAACTATTGAGCGAGCAACAAATAAAGACATCATTAAAATGATTCAGAAACAAAATGGTCGAAATATTTACTATAGAGACGATTTATTAAAACAAAGATCAACAGGTTCAATATAAAAGCTTCACATGAGTGAACCTTAAAAGGAATTATAAAGACTTAACGAGACTTAGTTCGACCTAGCCTTACCCAGTGTGAAATGAGTATAAAAAAGATAATAATATTTGTACTCTTATTTAAAATGTAAGCATTAATACAAAATAAAATGACAACAACAGAAATAGAAGCGAAATTAAACGCTCAAACAAAAGAACTTAACAAGGTAAAATCATTTAGCACTAAGTTAGCTAAGAAACTTGTAGAAAATAACATTGATGTTCCTGTTCCTAATTGGAGCAAAGAGAATACGGAGGAAGTTGAAGCTGACTCTTAAAAACACAACAAAACGAGCGTAAATACTCGTAACTTAGGTTTTCTGGTGGGTGGTTTTAAATGCCACCTGCCTTGAAAACAGTATTAAAAAAAACAATCCCCCAAATTCTGTTCTAGCCGGCAAGCAGTTTCAGAATAAGGAGGACCAAACAACAAGACTCAACTTACGTTGAGGGTTTTGTTGCATCTAAACCATAATAAATCATGAGTTCATCCACAAATGTAATAAACTTTCAGAAAAGCAATGAACGGGTAGCCTTTTTAATATCTTCTTTTAATAAAGAAATTAAAGAACAAGGCTTGAGTGTTAAATATCGATTGACACACATGCACGAGTCATTATTACAAAAATTGATACGTGAATACGGTACTAAGCTTAATTCTTCATCACAAGACCCCAGAGTAAGTGATAATCTATTAAGGGTAAAAGATAATACAGTCCCCTACTACACAAACGACAATAGAAGATTAAGGGATACAACAAGTAACTACATTAGTAGACTTGAAAAATTTGGCTTTATAAGCGTAAGACAAAGTACTAGACTTGAAATAATGTTGCATCCCAACCTTATACAGTTCAACCCAGAAGTGAAGTCCAGATACAAGGTTTTAAAGCCTAGAATGATGGTTAAATTCAATGAAAAAGCTGCTAAAATCGAAAAAAAATTAAAGACTGATAATCAAGATGTTAATAATTATATTGTTGGAAAAACGTGCATAAAGTATATAACTCATTATTATAATAACTTAATAAACAAAGATGTTGATAAGTTAAATGCGAATGCAAGTAAACCTAAAGTTGAAAAATTAAACTCAAATAATACCGCCCCTGTGTTATCTGAAACTAAGTTTCAAGAGCCACAACAAAACAGAGGAAAAATTTTGGAAAAGCGTGAAAACTATTTCGGGAAAACTTCAAAAGCAAGGCAGTTCCAGCTAGAACGTGAAAAAAAGCACCAGGCGCTGAAAGAGGCGGTTCAAGAAAAGGTGGATTACCTATGGAAATTCACTTACACAAATTTTTATGAAGGTAAAATTGGTGCAAATCACCGCATTAAATTTTTATCACAAAGTCAAAAAGATTTCGCAAAGGCTTTTTTCCAAAAGCAGTTCAACAACGTTAGTAGACGCGATTTACACAAGAAAACAAAAGAAATTAAGTCTGTTTTAAACAGATGGAAACGCTTTTTGAAAGGTAATTCAACCTTAAACACCCCATTGCCAACCGTATTTTTTGGACCAGGACACAAATTTAGTTACAATCAAGCTATTGAATGGGCCCGATTAGATATGAAAGCAAAGGCATTGCAGAATTTAAAAGGTCGAATTGCTAGCTTATTCTCTTGGCATAAGTCGGATGCTTTTAAAAAACAGTCCATGGCTAAACAAACGGAGCAATTTAAGTCATTGGATAAATCTAAAAACGCCATTATCTATAAAGAAAAGTGGAAAGATGTGCATACAGAAGAAACAGTGGTTCTGTATGCTACTGACTATGAAGAACTGGTTGAGTACTACGAAAAGCAAAAGTATAATCACATAAATCAAACTGCATAAAATGGCATCACAACTAATATTAACCTACAATACAGGACGAATTACAGAAGATCAATTAGAAATTAAACCGACTAGAACTCAATGGGTAATCAAATCGAGAATTGCATTTGAAAGAGAAAATGACTTAACCGTTTTTGAATTACCACGAAAAACTAGAGGTGTATTAGGCAATCCAGAATTAATTAAAAAAATTGAAAATGTAATACTAGAACACTTTAACCAAAAATAACAAAACCAAAACAGATGCGAAAACCTAAAAAAATACACAAGTCTTTTTGTAAAGACAGATCACTATCGAAAATGATAGTGTACTTAAAAGACGGTTCAGTAACGACCAGATATTCATTCTTAGCAGCAGATAAAAAAGGATTTAAAATTGGGATTCAAAGATTTGAAAAAATGTTAAATCACCCTGTAAATGCTCATAGATGGAAAACCGCAGTGGTTTATGATAATCAAAATAGATCTAGACCCGAGGTTGAGAAATTTAAAGATCAATTAAAATGGTGCCCAGCAACAGAAAAATATATCTCATTTTAAAAAAAAATTAATCAAAATACAAAATAAGCACAAATGAAAAAGTCAATAGAATTTAAAGAAAAACTAATTAACAGTATTGAATGCAGAGATAAAACGCAAACTGTTAGAGTCATAAAAGAACACAAACTAGATAACAGTAAAACAATTGAACGATCCTTAGAATTACATAAATATCATAATGCTAAAACCTATGAGAGTTACCCAGTACTACAGGAACTACTTAACCGAAGTAAATTTATGGTGGGTGACACACTTAATGTTAATGGTTCATCTGTCAAGCTGAGTATTACTAAAATAAGCATTAATAAAATGCGTGATCTTGATTATTACCAATTAAAAAAAGAAGGATTAGCATCTTTTCCAAGTCCAAAAAACAAGAACAGTTTTACCTACTACGATTATATAGAAAATCAATATTCTTGTATTTCATTATATGAATCATATACTACCCTAATGCACCTTTGTTATGGGTTTTCTACTATAGTAAAAAATCCTTTTGTATTTGTTTATGAATTTAATGTTGTTGAGTGATGAAACAACTACTTATATTCTATGGTCAAAGTGTTATAGGGATGATAATAAGTCACTTTATACCAACTATATACTTTTGGCCATGGATTGTTATTTCATTGTATTTAGGTCACTTAATAAATAAACAAAATTATGGAAAAATCAACATTAACCCAAGTAGATCAACGTTATTACCACCATGTAAAACACTTAAGAATAAAAGCAAAAGTTGATTTATATGATGTTAAGGAGTTATTTAGTTTCTTGAATAGAATACAACCTTATTTAGTATTAAAGGCTGAACACGTTTTTATTGCGAGAGAATGTGAATTATTAATCATTAAGCTTTATAAAAAGATTACTTCAATAAATCAGCCAAAAAGTATTACTGTAAATTACTTTGAAGTTTTTGCTTTGGGATATGCTTATAACATAGCAACTGTTATTTATTCAGAATCAGATATTCACGCAAATTTCCCCCAGGTCCATAATATAATTTTTGATAGAATTAGAAATCAAATACCAAACATATTTAACTCTTATAGCTAAATATATTTGGTGAATTTTTATAATGAATTATCTTCTGTAGAAACTATGAGTCGAGAAGGGTATAAAAAGTAATAAGATACATAAAAAGGATAAAATGTGTAATATGATGTTTCTTCAAATTTAAGTTGATTTAGGAAGATTTTATTGTTCATTTTTGCTATTCTATCAGGTGTGTAAATAATTACTTGTTTATATGCTTCAGTGTCATCTTTATATATATATACCGTTTCCTTTTTTACATCATCTAATGTATATTTAATAATATTTTGATTGCTAACACTATCAATCAACTTCTGTAAAGTAATTATTGTTTTAAAAAATTCTTTATTCCTAGAATATTCAAGGTTTGGTATCATTGTATCGAGAATATTAATATTATTTTTAACATTTTCACAATATTTTTCTGATGTTTCAATGTCTCCAGTTGAAATTGTATCATATGGCAATCTACATAGAAAGTGACTGAATGTTTCATTTTCTGATTTATATATTACTCTGTGTGATGGAATAGTGTGTATTTCAGATAAGAGCTCTCCTTTTTCTAACCTTTCAGTCATTATATAATCTATGGAATATATGCTTTTATAAGCATTGTAGTTATCCAAGCTAATCAAGCCTAGAATTATAACTATTGAGTTAATGAAAATTACATTGAAAATTAAATTAAGAATTATGTAAATTATTTTTGTGTGAAAAATTCGAGCTGAAAACACAAAAATGTATAGAAATATTAGCATGGCTATTAAATTCGATAATAATAAAAAATTATAATTCTCAAACTTAAGAAAAAGTCCAAATAATATCAATTGAAATGGTGCTATTAGTAGTTTTACAATGACACAAAAAAAGATAATATTCTCAATGTTAAACGATTTACCATTAATTTTTGAAATAGTAAAATTGGATAAAATTAAGGTAATGATGGAAAAAAATAATAATGCAATTTCAGATATTAGAACCTTTACCAACTCCCTTAATGTCATGTCATCTAGAAATACATATCCTAAACCAAGAATTAGGATTACATAAAAACTAATTTGAGTTATTTTAAGAATTAATGAATTAGAAAAAAAGATATTAAAAAAGCTAAAAGGTTTAAAATAAAATTTAATTAACTCTTTAATAAATTGGAGTATTTTTTCAGTCCCCAATTTATCTATTACTTTTTCCCAAATACTCATATTCTACCTTATTAATTGTTATTTTTAGTCTAATGAAATAATTAATATAGAATAAATCATAGGCTGTCATCAAATATAGTAGATATAACTGGTTAAAGCATGTTTATATTAAATTGAATTTTCTCATTCTTTTCAAAGGATAAATTAGGGCCTACCTATAATTTCAAAAATTAATTCTACTTTTTTGGGTGATAAAGTTCTATCTCTTGAACTTAAGTTTAATTGGATTACATTATTCTCTCCAATCCATTTTTTAATGGTTTTCCAATGTACCAAATACAAAT
>Ga0209292_1003683_pt1 | contig 16676 bp, 12 predicted proteins | sample GOMGulsemesocosm_2_FD_184634 | JGI IMG/M metagenome (GOLD analysis project Ga0209292, IMG submission 184634) | Methane-oxidizing microbial communities from mesocosms in the Gulf of Mexico - GOM9C Gulf of Mexico (SPAdes) (version 2) | ecosystem: Environmental > Aquatic > Marine > Cold seeps... | reverse complement strand
GCGCGAGAGTCTTGACGCGCGACATGTCAGCCGAATTTATTCCATTGCTGGGCACCATAACAGCGGGCGTCTGGACTTGCTGATTGAAGGTCAGCAGAGCAATTGGGGCAAGATCAAAATAGAATTGGTACCCTCAGCGCAGCGGGATGTATCGGCACCGGAGATAGTGGCACTGCTGCAGCCAGGGCTGGACCGTATTGCGGGCTTTGAACGGCTCTCTACCGGTATTGTGATCGATGCCCCACCAACGGGGTTTCCCGTTGAGCTGCAAGTGATTGGCGATGGCGAGGCACGGGGTATCGTCGCCGATACACTGTTGAAATTCTTGCATGAGCACCGACATGTAAGCGATGCGTGGAGCAATTACACACCGGGTAAAAGTGTGATTAATCTGGCGCTGGATTACGAAAAGTTGGCCGCTTATGGGTTGGAGGTTTCCGCGGTCACTAAGGCCATTAAGGTAGCGTTTGATGGCTATATTTTTGAAGAGCTGCAAACCATCGAAGAGCGCATTCGTTATCGCTTGCAGTTGCAACAAAGCAAGACCGATGATCTGAGCCGTTTCCGTTCGCTGTTGGTACAAAATAGTCGTGGTGAGCAAATCCCCTTGCGCAGTATTGCCAGCTTTGAAGTAAAACCGGGGCAGGAATCTATTTTGCATTATGCGGGCAGTCGTACGGAAACCATCTACGGCAGTATTGATCGGGAGCTGAGCTCTGTGACGGAGATTAATCAACAGCTCGAGGCCTTCATCGCAGCCAGTGAATTCGGTAAACGCTACCCCTCGGTGCGCGTTAAACTTCAAGGTGAGTATATTGCCCAACAGCAAACTGCGGATAATATGAGCGGTGCCTTGCTGCTGATTTTGCTGAGTATCTTCTTCCTGATGATTATCCTGTTTAATTCAATGATCCAGCCGCTGCTGGTGATGCTGGTGATTCCGCTGGCGTTTGTCTCAGTGATGGTGGTGTTTTTGATTCACAACCTTACCTTGAGCGTCCCAGCTGCGGTTGGATTTATGGGGTTAGCCGGGGTATTGGTGAACAGCTCTCTGGTGCTTATTGATCAGGTGAATCGCTTGCATCTGCAGGCCATAAAAGATGGGCTGTGTGGCGCGGATGACGTGATCAGCCGAGAGGTGATCATTGAGGGGGCAGTACACCGCTTGAGGCCTATATTTATTACCGCTATGACCACCGCCGCAGGGCTGGGGCCTGCGGCCTATGGGGTGGCGGGAACTCACCCCACCTTGACGCCGATGATTATGGTGATGTTTTGGGGGGTTGTGGTCGGGGCATTTATTACCCTACTGACGCTGCCTATCTTCATGGCGTTTACCAGTGACCAGCAGACGCGGATGGCCAAACCTCAGTCAGGGGTTGAAGCCTGACATTATTAAAATGTCTAAAGACGACTACAATGTTATAGGTGCCAATGCGGGCATGCGGCCCCTGTGGTGTTGCTGGGAATTGCCGAAATGAAGTGTTGGGAATACAGCGAGGTGTAACTGTGAGAATCGCTTGGATTCTGCTGCTTTCACTCGTTCTATCAGGGGGCTAGCTAAGCCGGTGAAACCAGCGTTTCTCCTTTCCAGATGTGTCTGACTTACCACTCTAGATCGAGCTTTAGGGTCTTTATGATCGTGCATTCGATTATCTTGCTTCGACCTCCACATGATCTCACAGGGACCATTACGTTCGTTGGCAATACTGGTGCCTGGTCTGGCCAGCGGTACTTGTTTGGCTGAAGGTCATTACGCCGAGTTGGCAGGGTTAGCGGTGGGCCCTGTTCCGCGAGTGCCGGCGCAACTTAAGCCCACCAATATTCTGTTGCGGAAGGGGAGGCGCTAAGGATTTAGCTAGGAGTTGGCTCGGGCGCATTAAGACGGTAATCTGGTCTTTGATTAGCCAGACACACTGCTCAGTAGTCCAATGGATAGGATGTGCATGCGTTGAATATTAAGTGGAAAGTCATTCTGTCGGTCAGCGTAGCGCTGTGTATATCCTATGCTGGCAGCACTTGGGTTACCGGCCAGCGCTTTGGGGATAAAACCTCTGAGTTGGCTTACCAAGTAGCGGATCAAGCGGCGAAACAAAGTGCCGCTTTTATTCGCGGTGAACTTGCGCGGGCAATGGAAAAACCACAAGTGCTCGAGTTAACGTTCACCGAGCTTATGCAGGCAGGGGTGGGCGATCGACACTTACTCGACAAGCTATTAATTGCAACCATTGAAGATGACGCCGAATCGTTATTAGGTGCTTGGATGCTGTGGGAAGCCGATGCTTTTGACGGGCTTGATGCCGATTATGTAAATGCCCCTGGCCATGGCCCGACAGGGCGAGTCAATTCTTACTGGCACTGGGATAAGGACCAATTGATTGTTGAGCCCAATGTCGATTGGACGACCTCAAGCTGGTACCAAACGCCTAAAGATACACAGCAAAAAATACTCTTAGACCCTTATCTGTATATGGTGTCGGGGCGAGAAATGTTGCTGGTGAGTGCGATTGTTCCCATCATGCACGGTGATGTTTTTCGCGGGGTCGTGGGGGTGGATTACGATCTAAGTGCTTTGCAAAGGCACGTCAATAATGTGTCGTTATTGGGCGAGGGTCGGGCTACTTTGATCGCCAATGATGGGACGTTTGTGTCCAACCATAATGCTCAACTGGTCGGGCAAAAGTTTATCGATGTGGAGCAAAACCAAACGGCTATGCAGGCTATCTCCGCAGGTGAAAGCTACGTGGAGCAAACCTACTCCTCGGTATGGCAGGAAGATATCTATTCTATTTACCTGCCCATTCAGGTCGGAGCCTCGGCAACGCCTTGGTCGATGAGGGTAAGCGTGCCGACTAGAGTCATCGGCCAGCCGGCTAAGGACATCATTTTCTTCACCACTCTAGTGGGGAGTCTGGCTCTTCTGGGCATCATTGTGATTCTGTTTTTATTGGTTGAGCGGATAGTCGCAGAGCCTTTACGGCGTATTTCGACGACGGTTAAGCGATTCGGGGAAGGCGACGAGAGTGTTACTGTGGTGGTTGATCGACGCGATGAAATCGGCCTGCTGGGCTACTCTTTCAACGGCATGGCGGAGCGGGTTATTCGCAGCCAGCGTGAGCAGAGGGATTCTGAACAACAAGTAAGAGAGCTTAACAAACACTTGGAGTTGAGGGTCGCGGAGCGAACTGAAGAGTTAACGGAAATTAACGCCCAGCTGCTGCAGGCAAAGGAAGCGTCGGAGCAAGCCAACCAAGCTAAGTCAGAGTTTTTGGCCAACATGAGCCATGAAATTCGCACGCCCTTGAACGGTGTGATCGGCATGAATACTTTGTTGATGGATACCCAGCTGACAGCAGAGCAATTGAATTGTGCTGAGACTATACGTAAGTCGTCCAGTGCACTGCTTATCGTGATTAACGATATCCTTGATTTCTCCAAAATTGAGGCGGGTAAATTAGACTTTGAAAGCTTGGATTTTAACCTGCACAGCGTCGTAGACGATGTTGCCGACGTGTTGTCTTTGGCGGCGGACGACAACGGTATTGATTTTTCGGTTGCGATTGCCGCCGATGTGGATACCTATGTAACCGGCGACAGTGGTCGAGTGAAGCAGGTGTTGCTCAATGTTGTTCACAATGCGATTAAGTTCACCGAGCCGGGTGGCAGGGTGAGCATTGGTTGTGAATTGAACCGAAAAAATGATGATCACCTTTGGGTGTGTTTTCACATTGACGATACTGGCATTGGCATGTCTGAGGCGGGTGTTGCAAACCTATTTCAGACGTTTAGCCAACTGGACTCATCTACAACGCGAAAATACGGTGGCACGGGTTTGGGCTTGGCCATCAGTAAACGTTTGGTTGAAATGATGCACGGCAACATTGAGGTGGACAGCGAGCTGGGTATTGGCACTCGATTTTCTGTACACCTTAAGTTGCAACGTTTGAAGGGCGAGGCCGCCATACTTCCTGTTAACAGTGATTTTAGCGGCTGTAAGGCTTTGTTAGTGGGGGAGCATGAAGCGAATCGCATGGTGCTGAGACGGGTGCTGGCTGCCTGGGGCTGTGAGTTGAGTGAGGCCTTGACTGACCGTCAGGCAATGCAGAAACTCAGCCAAGCGCACGCCGATGATAAACACTTTCACATGGTGATTATTGATGCTCAGTTGCGTGAGCGAGGCGCAGAGTATTTGGGACGTGCCATTAAATCCGATGAAGGCCTATGGGATACACCCTTGCTACTGGTCGGCTCACCTGAGCAGTCAAACACACCTCAAGATTCATCCTTGGAAAATTTATTTGTACGCGTACCCACCCCCCTTCAAATCCATGTGTTGGAAGAACAGCTTAGGGGACTAATACGGGAAAATAAGCTGGTGTTTGGCACTCGCGTTAGCGAGGCGGCCGATTTGGTCCGCGGTGGGCGTATTTTATTGGCTGAAGACAATATTGTGAATCAAAAAGTAGCCAAAGCGATGCTGACAAAGTTAGGGCATACGGTGGCGTGTGTGACCAATGGCGTTGAGGCTCTAGAGGCTATGGCTCAGCATGATTACGACTTGATTCTGATGGACTGTCAGATGCCTGAAATGGATGGTTATCAGGCCACGGCGAAAATACGGAACTTACAAGATGCCAACGGCATCCAAGCGACGCCTATTATTGCTTTGACCGCCAATGCGTTGAAAGGTGACCGAGAGCGTTGTTTGAACGCGGGCATGGATGATTACCTGGTAAAACCGATTGATCGACATGACTTGGATCGAGTGGTACGTCACTGGTTAAGGAGCCGCAGATTAGCTTTAACCCACTAGAGCCGGCTGAATAGCTTATACAGAAAAGTTAATAGTCAGGCTGGAATAGTTGAGCGTTAGGCTGGTCAGCTCTTGTGAGTCGGCTCTAGCTGGCTTCAGCGCCGTTATTGAACGCGTTGAAGCCAGCTAGAGCAGCATGAGCCCTTAGGGCTCAGGGGAAAGAACAGGCTGAGTCTTAGCCCTGTAAGTCTTTAATGAGGTTCTCGCACTGAGTCTGATCCATATAGCGCGGTACCGGATACAGGTAGTGGGCTTCTTTTAAAGCATTTTTGGCCATTTCTGGAATGTCTGTGTCAATGATGTCTTTCAGGGTGTTGGGTAGCTCGAGTGTGGCGATAAGCTCCTTAACCCGCGCTATAAACTCCTGCGCCTGCTGAGTTTGATTGCTGGGCGCTATGCCGATATCCAGGGCCAGTTCCGCAAGGCGTTTATACGCGCTGGTGCCATAAAAATCTAATACATAGGGCAGTACTAGGGCGTTCGCAAGACCGTGTGGAACATGGTACTTAGCGCCGAGTTGATGAGCCACTGCGTGTACATAGCCAACTCTTGCCTTTGTGAAGGCGAGACCCGCATAACACGAGCCCAAAGCGAGGGCCTCACGGGCGACCAGGTTACCGCCATCGGTGTAGGCCGTAGCCAGGTGGTTAAAGATCAGTCGGGTGGCTGCGCGGGCATTGCTGTCGGTCTCTTCGGTCGCAGCGCACGATACATAAGCTTCAATCGCATGGGTTAGCGCGTCGATACCGGTTGCTGCAGTAATATGGGCGGGCAGACCGGTCATTAACGTAGGATCTAATGCTGCGCTGAAAGGCACGAGCTTACCGTCAATGACGGACAACTTTTGGCCGCTGCTGGGGTCGGTGATTACCGCGGCGGCGGTCACCTCAGAGCCTGTCCCAGCTGTGGTGGGTATTACGTAGAGTGGGATTCCCGGCTCGCTCACTTTCAACATGCCGGTTAACTGCATTAACGTTTTGTTGTTGGTGAGGCCCACGGAAATCATTTTGGCTGCATCAATAGAAGATCCACCGCCGACGGCTAAGATGGCGTCGCATTTGTGGTTACGTGCGGCGAGCATGCCCGATTCAATGATGTCAAATGTGGGGTCTGGCAGTATGCCGTCGTAAACTGCAACATCAACACCGGCCTCCTGGCACACCTGCTTAATGCCTTCGAGCATGCCCAGTTCATTGATCACCTTGTCGGTGACTATGAGGAGTCGCTGACTGCCCATCGTGGTTATGCTTTGAGCCAATTGAAGGGCTGAACCTTGACCTACAAACAAAGTGGGCTTGGGCAGAGGGATAAGCTTCATGGCTATCTCTAGTACCCACATGAAACTTCGATAAAACATCACTTGCAGCTTAAACACACTAAATCTCCTTGAGCTTATTTGCGTATTGAATCAACACGCTGTTATGGGGCTCATCATAGGCTTACTTGGGGGCTTTGACCTGTCTGTGGGCGCCAGACAATGGGCTGCTGACGACAGTAGGCGGCGGCGGGTGTGACACCTACCGAAAAAAGGTATCACCAAGCTTGCACTATGTCACCGAGATTGAGTTCTTGCAGTTGTGAGGTTTTATCCAGTTTGCCCGTCGCGCCTAGCGGGTAGGCCCGAGTGACGGTCATGCCACCAAGGTGCTGAAGCTTGTAAGACCAGTTGCCATCGGCTGTCCAGCCGACTTTTCTGTGTTTGAATACCTGTAATTTATCACCTGGAATAATCAGGGCTTCGGTGCCGACATCAAGCTCAATACTGTCATGGTTGATGCGAGTAATACGCCCCCGTAGGGGTAGGCAGGCGAGGGCGTCCTCAACCATTTTGGCCTGTTGATCCAGTAGCCAAGAGACCTGCATCCCGTATTGACTCGACCAAAAGGCATTGCTGTTGAGATCATAGGCCCCGACGCTGATATTTTGCTCGCCATGGGTGCGGTACTGTTTGCTTTCAATAAGTGTTCCGCTGGCCCCGTCAAAGAGGTTGAGCTCTGCTGCAAATTGGCGTTGGTAGAGCCCTTGGCTGTGCTGATGTATGGCTTGCCCCATATCCTTCCAGCCACCGATGCCGCTGAGTAAATTCAAGGGGCGAATATCGGTTTGCTTAAAGGATAGGTCGAGCAGTTTGCCGCTGACAATAAATTGGGCGTTTAAGTCTTTTGCTAATGTCTTGACTTGTGCAGCTGACAGGACGGTATTGTCAGTCTGTGTACTGGCTTTGGCACGAGTAAGTTGTGTTTTTGTTGCGTTGAGGGTAATAAGTTTGTCCGCATCCAGACGTTGCAGTAATGCATTGGGGTATTGGCGTTCTATGCCGGGCAGGTCGACCGTATCTTGAGGGTTGGCCAACTCCATGGGTAATAATGCAATGCGTTTACGGTAGGCGTATTGAGGGTTTTTACTTGGGTGGCAGCGGGGTAGCGGTTCTTCGATTTCTGTTTCTAGCTCAACCGTTGAGCTCGTTTCGGTATCTTCTAGGTCGGCGCCTTTTTGTCTGATTTCTATAACCAGTTCGGTCGTGGCCGTCCCCGTGCTCTCAGGGTCGACTTGCTCTTCGTCGTAATCCTCACCGTCCAAAAATTGGTCGATATTATGCGGCATGAAGGGAATCGTAGCTTTACAACCGGTCAGCAGAGTGCTGGCGCTGATCAGTAAGGCCATAACGAGTGGTTTGCTAAGGGCAGTCATAAAGTATGCGCTACTCGTATTAGTTGTGGTCAAGCCCGTGCTTATAAGTGATTTGTTGTTTTCTTACGGATTGTATTGAAACACCTTTTCGGCGAACAGGTGCTCTTTGTATTCCTTGCGGCCCTCATAGGAGATTTTTATTGCGGCTCCGAGGGGGATATGAGAAATATTGAGGGGTACAGTCTTCATGACCGTGCTCGAATCGGGAAAGACATTCAGGTTGTTCAGTATGCCAATTCTTTCTAAGGCCGCGCCGGGCTTATTTTGCATCAGAACGATCAAACTGCCAGTTGTACTGAAGCTACCAGAGTGATGAAAGGGAATTTTCATTTTAGCCATAGAACGCGAGTTTCCCTTGATACCCGGGACAACCAATACGTCGCCCAGCTCTATGGATGCATCCCCGGCACCTTTCCGTACAATGATGGGTAGGTCAAAAGAGAGTTGTACCTTGATCGACATGGATGATTTTTCGGCGACAGGTGCCTCGTCTGCCGTAGGGGAGGGGAGTTTCTGTGCTAAAGCCGTCATGCGCAGGTGTGAGCGGTACTCTCCGTCTTCCACTCGGCTGGCGCGATACCTCAGACGGACTTTTTGCGATTGTTTTGGCTCAAGTGTGACTTGTCGCGGGCTATAGCTGAGCATACGGCTGGAGGGGCTTTTGTTATCTTTATCGATAACATAGCGATCATGTTCATCTTGGTGATATTCGATCCATTCAATCTTGTAGCTGTTGGTGGTGTTGCTGGTATTGACCAAGGTGATCTCACCTGTGTGGTCTTGTTCGGTCATGACCAGCCGAATGGGTGAAATTAACAAACTTGCATGAGCTTGATTGAATATAAAGAAGAACAAGGCCAGCGTTTGGAGAAAATATTTAAAGTTCATAATGAAGGCCTATTTCTGTACTTAATTGATATTAAGAGCTGATAACTTACCTGATGTCTAGACTATAAATCTACATTGATGGTTATGTTACCGCTGTAATCAGTATCTGGGTAATTTTTACCAGCATCGATTTGTAAGGTGGCGCCGACCATGAGTAGAGCGTCACCGTTTAAATCGGTGGTTGGGTTAAGGTAGCTAATGTCTGTGACTAAAAATGTGTCGCCAGCGCCGCGATCCAAAATAAAGTCGGTGATGGTGACGGTTAACACATAGTTGGCGGGGTAACCGCTAAGGATAAAGCGCGCTGGTTGAGGTGTGTTAATAACATGCAGGGGCCCATTGCTTGTGACTAGCCCCGTGGGGCTTACACGCAGGAAGCTATTGGCCGTAAAGTTGGCGGCAAATTCTCCAAAGTTTAAAGCTTGCTGCTCAGTAATAGTGCCCGCTAAAGCGTTTGAGCTCAAACTTCCCCACAACAAAATGCTACACAATAGCTGATTATTTAATATTTTCAGCCGGTGTGTATATTCTATTAAGGCGTTGTAGGAAAAAGCCATCGTATGAGTCTTAATGTTGAGTGGTGATAGCAGGGGCTAATATCGTTCGGACCTAGTAAGAAATATTCAGCGTATATCCACCTAAGTAGGCACCTGTGTCATAGGGTAGATTGTCAGCAGTAAGATCAGTTGAATAAAGTCGACCGATCGTGCGGATGGTTAATAGACCACCGCCATCGGTTGTGCCCACAACCGTTTGGCTGTCGCCGTCGACATCCGTTATATCATTTTGTGCGGTATCGAGACCATCGGTGTCTATCTCTAGATCGGTGAAATTTAAAACATGGAGATTGGGCCCAGGCCCAGTGACAGGTTGTACGCCTGCGGTTGAGTCAACATCTAATACTTCAGTCGCGGATATTTTAACGGTTGTATTAAAAGCCGCGAGGCTTATGTTAAAGACGCCGACACTTGACCCACCAGCCAGTACCGCAGCCTTGGCCGTGGTGCCATCATTGGGCGTAACCGTGCCATCCCAGTTCAGTTGGAGCCAAGCTGAGTCATTCTCTTGGCGGACGATACCGATAGCACCACCGCCCTCGGTTTCTCCTCCTGATTGAATATTGCCGGTCATAAAAAAGCTGCCAAAGTTCATTTGTGTTATTTCATCAATGGTTATGCTGGCGTTGACCGTAACCTCAACCGTTCCATTTTCGGTGTCTGTTGCTAGGGCGTTTTGTCCTGAAAGCAGTAAGCTAAGGGACAAGATTTTAAGCGATAGTCCTATTTGGTAATTCATCATCTGGCCCCTTAATAAGATACAGTTAAGCTATAGACACCGCTGTAGAGGCCATCGCCATAGACTTCTCCATCAGTGCCTAGCGTCGTCGTGTAAAGACGCCCTGCGGTAGTGACGGAAACGTTGCCTGACCCGTCGGTAACACCCCACACAGTACCGGTATAACCATCAGAAATTGATGGGTTGGAGGCGACTGGGCAGGCGCTAGTACAGAGGATAAGGTCGGTAAAGGTGAATGGGTCAGTGCCCGCTCCAGGGCCATCTATGACAATGCTCGCCGAGGTACTGTCGAAATCAAGCATGGCCGTGGAGGTGAATCGTACGGGGACATTATTAGCGCCGTTGCCGACTGAGAATGTTCCGGGCGTACCCGTGGCACTTAGGTTGTTTATTCTACCTGTACTGGTACCTTGCCCCACGGCTAGGTTGCCCGCTAGATCCATGGCGATAAAGGCTGAGGCCGCTTGATTGGCAGCTGTGCCGCCAGCCAGTGATCCGCTGCCGTCGATCTCCGGTGCCGAGTTGCCTATCGCGACAATGGTGCCGAAGTCCATGGTGGCACCAATCGTCAATGTTAGCGCTGCCACGCTGGTGGCATTTATGACACCGGGTTCGGTATTAACCCCCGCGGTTACGGGCGTACTGAGCGCCACTCCGAGCAATGAGGCCAGGGCACGTTTAATGTATTGCTTATGCGCTGCGATTTTCATATTAATCCTCTAAATACTGGAGAGTGATTCTGTGTATGGGTTCAGGTAACGGTACTGTTAAGTGTAGTTGCTACTTTTTGAGGATTCCCCTACCTCTGTGATTATGTGTCGGCCAGCTTACAAGTATCTTTAGTCTCCCGAGTATTTTCGGTAGTTGCCGTTTGTCGAGCCTAATACATATAGTAAAAACAGCTCTGCAACAGACTTCTGTCTCTGGTTTGAGTGCTATTTACTTGTCGATAGCAGTGATCGCTGGGGTTGTTGGCACTTAGGGTGTTCGTTACTTGTGTGGTCTTCGATGCTAGCGAGTCTACAGGCCTTTGGGTGTCTTCTGACGCTTCAGGCAGAGTTGTCAAATTCATGTCATTCAATGTGGCGAATAAATCCTGCTGGGCGAGTGAGCTAGCAGGACTTGCCTGTGGTTTGTATTTTGACTCTTTACCGACCATGGCACCTACTAAGCCACCCAAAAATGCGCCTACAGGGTGTGCCGAAAGCGCCGCACTTATGGTGGTGCCGACCAGAGCGCCGGTTATCTTCTTTTTGCTGAGCATGCCCTCAATGGCATGGCTGACATCATCCATGCTGAAGCGAGACTCTGCGGCGGAGCCTCGCACCTGAATCTCTGGCATTGCTGTATCTGTCTTTTGGGGCAGTTCGTCTCGGCTGGCTCCTCTTGAGTCATCCGTCGACGTTAGGGCGTCTGCTCCGCTGGGTGTTTCTGGTTGTTGGTCGTCTAGAGTGGGCGGTGAAAGCAGCAGGAGTTCTTTGACGGCGCTGGGTGCGATACTGGACTCGAGTGTTTGAGCCTCGAGGGTGTGCCCGCAAAGAATCAGACAACCGGTTGCTAGGAGTTTCCAGCTTCTCAATTTAGATAACCTCATTTTGTGTCTGCCTTGGTGTTTAGCTTAACGGCCATAGAGCGGACATTTATAGATCTATCTATGTGTTTTTTATTTTTTAGTGCGAGCTTCTTGCTCGCATTATTGCCGGCGTAAACCCTGATGAAGCTGCGCCCCTCAATGATTACGCTTCGGCTAAAGCTTTGATAACCCTGCTGGCGCAGGCGTGTCTCCAGTGCTTGCGCGTTGGCTGGTTGTCTATAGCTGGCTACCTGTAAAGTCCAGAATCTCTCGACACGAGTTGATTTTTTAGTTGAGCCAACGGGCTTGTACGGGGCGGCTTGGCTTATGGTGCGAGTTGGGGTTATGTTGGTCGATTTTCTCATCTCCAGCAGAGAGACAGGCTTCTTTTTCGATAGCTTAGGCTCTGGGCCAAGTAGTAGCTTTTTATCGAAAATTTCATCGCCATCGGCGCTAATATTGAAGTGAGCATCCTCCGGGGTTAGCCAAGCTTCATTCATGGCTTCTAAGCGATAGTCGTCAGGTCGTAAACTTTCGAACAGAAAGAAGCCGTAGCTATCGGTCATGGTCTGTTTGACTGTCTGTCCCAGACTATTGATAAGACTCAGGCGTATTCCTCTGGCGTGGCTACTGAATCCCTTTTCGGTGCGATAAATCGTGCCGTCTATCTCACCTGTGCGCACAAAAGGCATGTTCACGGCCGTTACGCTGCCTGGGCGCATAACAACAGAAAAGGGCTTGCCGGTGTACACCATGGGCGCGACCGGAAGTGAACCCGGATCATATTCAATATCGGTTTGCTGCCAAGCGGATATCCGCTCTAGCCAAGCGATACCATCCTCATCGCTGCGGCCTTTACGGTGGCTCTGTGTTGCTGAGATCTCGCCACCTTCCAGTAGTGGTTCGTCAATTTCATAGTAGCCGTTATTATTTTGATCTTCGAACAGTCGGGCCTTAAAGGAGCCGAGGTTGGCTTGCCGCGTGTTGTTCAGGTTGTAGTAAGTGCCTTCTGTGCTACTGCGCTTACCTAAGCTGGCCGATAATGTGACGAGGCCAGTGATCTGACCGTCACTGTCGTAACTGACCGAAGGTGTTAGTTGGAAGTAGGGCAGTTGCCAAGTAAGGCCTAGGTTGTAGCGGGTTGAGTTGTCTGCAGGGCGGTAGCGTGTCGAGAAATTCACACTGGCTTTTTTGTCAATGCTAAAGAAGGTCGACAAGTCAGCTGAATCAATCTCTTTTTCGGGGGTTACTTGGTAGTTAACCCCGAAGCGGAAGTTAATGGGGGAAAGGGAATAACCTAGGAATAAGCTGCCATCCAAGCTATCGCTGCTATTGGCGTCATCTTTTAAATGTGTGTAGCTCAGGGCGTTGCTCCAGTTCAGGCGCTCGATGCTGCCTGACACACCTAAATCATAATTATCTTCGGTGGTGTGGGTTCGTATGTCGCGGTTACCACGGAAATTATAGGGCATGCCAAACACTTTACCGCTGGCCCCTAAGGAGAGCTTACGTTGAAGGCTATCAGTATCGCTGTTGAGGTCACTGTCGTATTCGACAATACCCAAGCGTAAGTTGGTTGTATGAATGTACTGGTTAGCGCTAAAAGCGTATACGTTATTACTCTGGTCGTCAGTGGTCACGTCGAACAGTAGTCGGGTATCCCAAACTGAGGATTGCAGGCCGACGTTGTAAAAGTTTTTGGCGTCGTCTGTATCGCGAGCTTTATGTGCAAAACCTGCGTGTAAGCTGGCGTTAGGCGTTAGGCCGTACTCGGCGCTGAATACTGCTTGTTCGTATACCTCGCGGTCGTCATTTACCTCATTGAGATTGATGGTTTTCAGGACTGGTTGAAAAATCGAGGCGCTGTATTTTATTTTGCCGACATCGTCCTGGTTTGCACCCAAAAAGAGGGTGCGTTCTTCTGTTTCTTCTTTGCCGCCGGGACCATAAAATTTGAGGGTGAAGCGGTTGTTGCCGAGAAACAGTGGGATGTTGGAAAATTCATAGTGACCGTCGGCACCAATGGTTTGATAACCGACGACTATGCCGTTCTGATAAAGCTCTATATCCCAACCAGGGTGGTAGTCACCTTCAATAACTCGCAGATCGCTCTTCTGGTTGGTATTCAGGTCTTTGTTGTTTATAACGATACCCCGGCCGTTGCCTCCTGCTGCTGCAAAGGGAATGCCTGGGCTACTGATATCACCCATACCAATGTGAGTTGCCCCCATAGGCCCCAGCATGGCGCCGCTGTGGTCAAAGCGCTGTAGGTGTAAACTAGCGCTGCGCAGACCTTCCTCTCGATCGCCGGAAACAAATACCTCGCTGTTCATATAGCCGAGATCGCCATGGCTAATCACTGAGTAGGTTGTATATCGCTCTGTCTCAGAGTCATTTTTTTCGTTGCGCTGGGTGAGGTGTGTGGTACTGAGATTCAATGAGGGGATCTCGGCGGGCTTATATGGGTTATCCAGCAGAGGGTTCTCAGCGACCTTTGGCATCTGACGTTTGTTAATGATCCGCTCATTGCGCGAGATGCGCTTTTCGAAGGGCAGTTCTTGCTGAGTGCTGAGTGTTAATAACGACTGTGAAAAGTTGAGTGTGAAACGCGCGCCAAACCAATCGTCTAGAAGGCGCATATCCGCGTATAACATGTCGTAAAACTGCACTATCTCGTCATCGGGCACGTCTACTTCCATACCGATAACGGTTGCGAGCCAGCCGCTTGCGGTTTGCCGCAAAGAAAAATCGTAGTTCTCGTTGATGAACCAGCCTGCGGCTCCGTCGGCCGTGGTGCTGATATTGAGCTCTAGAAAAGCGAACACATCGACGAGTGGCAGGTAGACTCGATCGTTGACGATATAGGCCTCAACACCGTCGCCCACTCGGTACTGTTTAAAGCGCACATCCAAAAGCGCCAAATTATCGTCGGTAAATACAGTGGCAGTTTTTACCGCCGCTGGGGAGGTGCTATTGGCGTGGCTGAGTGAAAATACGAGCATGCAGGTGAGTAAGGCCAAGGCTTGGCAGGCTATTTTTCGTATCCAGAGGTGTGGGGGGGAGTCGTGCTTGTTCATTGTTATTTTGTGAGCCACCGTTAAAAGACCAATATCGTGTTAAGTGAGCGTCTTAACATTAGGCTTAAGCAAAGGGTGGGCCAAGTTGCTTGGTGTGGCGTTGTGCGGCCAGTGGCAGAGGCAGAAGAGATAGGTTAAGTCACGTGGGCGGCTAACTCTTGCCGTTGGCACGGTTTGAATGTTGAGACTGTGCGGGCAGCAGCGCTACGGCTGCTTTTTTGTTTGGCCTTGCCGATGCTCTGCGCCGCGCAGCATCGCTTGAATTAACTCGTGCACGTCAAATTTTGTGAGTGCTTCGTTAGCCCCCACCTGCTGAGCTTGGCTGATGCTTATTTCGCTGGAGATCGAGGAGTGCAGGACGATATAGGTGGCGGCAAGTTCGGGTTTGTCGCGCACCTCAAAAGCCAACTCATAGCCATCGAGCCCTGGCATCTCAATATCGCTGACGAGCAGGTCTATTGGGTTGCCTGAGCGTGCATCATTATTCATGATCTCCAGGGCTTGTTTACCGTCTCCGGTGACCTGATAGGGTATGTTCATACCGTTGAGCGCATCGGATAATTGTTTGCGTGCAACCAGAGAATCATCAACCAGTAAAATATTCAGTGGTTTCAGTTGCTCGCGTTGCATATCCGTCAGTACCGCCACCTGGTTGCCCTTGTCGGGGAATATCTTCGAGAGAATCAATTCGACATCGATCAGTTGTACCAGCTGCTCCTCAACGCGAGTGACGCCGGTGAGAAAGGTGTCGTCCTTGAGGCCTTTGGGCGGCGGGTTAATATCTCGCCAATTACAGTCAACGATTTTATCAATGCCGCGCACCATAAAACCGATCTCTTGGCGTTGGCAGTCGGTGGTAATAATGTAGCCGCTTTTCAGCTCATCGGTGGTCATCGCGTTATACCCCACAGCGGCGGCCATATCGATGACGGGGATGGTGTTGCCACGAATGGTAGCTGCTCCTAGCACCGCGGGGTGAGAGTGAGGGAGGCTGGTTAATGGTGTATAGGGCGTCAGCTCCTTAACCTTGAGTGTGCCTATGGCAAAGGTTTGCGCCGCGCTGAGACGAAACAGCAATAAACCTTGAGAGTGGTTGGCTTTTGTATTCATGGGCTATTTGGCGGCGGGTAGCGGAACATCTTGAGAAGTTTAAAGCGTCTTCGCTTACTTGTGTATTTATTGCGTGAGGTTTGTGAACATTTCTTGTGAATATTCACATTGTGGCCATTGCGGTAGGCGGCTACTTGTACCTCAAGGAAATAATGGTGGTATTGTGGAGCGCATAAAAAAACGTCAATAATCGAGGTAACTTTGACATGGAATATTTAACGCGCCGAGGCGTGATGTACCCTCATTTGAATGCGGCCGGTCGTTTGTTTGGTGGCCAGGCATTGTCTTGGATTGATGAGGAGGCCGCTATTTTCGCCGCTTGCCAGATGGGCAGTAGCAGTTTAGTGACGAAAAAGATGAGTGAGGTGGAATTTAAAAGCCCAGGTAATTTGGGCGATATCCTCATGATTGGTACAGAAATTGTGCGCTCTGGTCGAACCTCTATGACGGTTGCCTGTGAAATAGTGAACAAAACGACCAGCCAGGTGATCGTACGCGTTGATGAAATTGTGTTTGTCTCGCTGGATGCAGATGGCAACCCGCAGCCCCATCAAGCGTGGCTGGACGCGAACCCTGATCAATCGTGAATCATTTACTATGAGCCGAGCAGATCAGGAAAAGTGGGATAAGCGCTTTGCGGCTAAACCGATGAGCGCACCGAGTGCCCCCGATTTTATTACACAGGTGCTGGGGCAGCTGCCGACCGGTCGAGTGCTGGATTTGGCGTGTGGCGACGGGGCGGCGGCTCTGATCCTGGCAGGTGTGGCTGGCAATCGGGTCACCGCCGCGGATGTATCTCCTCAGGCGCTTGCTCGCCTTAAACGGTTTGCGAGTGAGGCAGAGGTTGCTGTCGATCTAGTGCAACTCGATGTCGATAGTGAAAGCGCTGTAGCGGCTCTGGCCGTCTCGCAAGGCTATGAACTCATTGTCATGTGCCATTTTAAACCGTCGTTAGAATTATTGACTCAATTGCTGGGCATGCTGGCCATGGACGGGCAGTTGCTACTCAGTACATTCAACCTAGAGCACCACCGACAGCATGGCTTTCCTAAGCGCTTTTGTTTATTGCCCGAGGAGTTTTTGGTGACGCCTGAGGGTTTCAACTGCGCGCTCTATCAATCGGTCGAGCGCAATAACCGGTTTATGGATGACTACCGCTTTGTTAAATCGGTTTGTTAGGCCTTGCCTCAAAGATCCACCTAATTCTTAGCCATACTCGAAATGCAGT
>Ga0209292_1003682_pt1 | contig 16676 bp, 15 predicted proteins | sample GOMGulsemesocosm_2_FD_184634 | JGI IMG/M metagenome (GOLD analysis project Ga0209292, IMG submission 184634) | Methane-oxidizing microbial communities from mesocosms in the Gulf of Mexico - GOM9C Gulf of Mexico (SPAdes) (version 2) | ecosystem: Environmental > Aquatic > Marine > Cold seeps... | reverse complement strand
GCTGGTTAATGCTGTAACAACCTCTGGCATTGGCAACACATTTTCGCTAATGGCCGTCGACTGGGCTAATGGCAGCCTGATTATCTTGTTGCTGTTAATTGCGATTTCTTCATTAATTTTAGGCGCTGGGCTGCCAGTAACCGCCTCTTATATCATTGTCGCAACCTTGTTAGCGCCGGTATTGAGCGATCTCATTGCGATGAATCTGTTGCAAGACCTATTAGCGCTGGGAACTAACCTACCGCAAATGGATATCTTAACCAGCTTAATCCCCAGCCTCGCTGATCCTGACATTCCCGTTAAAGACAGCCTGTTGGCACTGGCGCCAGATACCAGACAGGTGATTTATGAAATGACCTTAGCACCAGAAGTTTTGCTGGGCTCATTGTTAGCAGCTCACCTAATTATTTTCTGGTTGTCGCAAGACAGCAATGTCACCCCTCCGGTCTGTTTAGTAGCTTATACTGCTGCTGGCATTGCTGAGGCGTCTCATTCTAAAACAGCTTTTTGTGCGTGGAAACTGGCTAAGGCGCTGTATATCGTGCCGGTATTAATGGCATTTTCAGGTTTGATCATGGGCGACTGGGTTGAGCGAATTTACCTATTTATGTTCTATACCCTAGGTTTATACTGCATTGTTTGCGCGTGGGAAGGCATTATTAACGACGCTATTGCATGGTACAAGCGAGTATTGGTCGGTGCTGGCGGTTTGTTGCTGTTATGGCCGATAGAACCACTGACGATTAAAATTGTCGTGGTCGCGCTATTGGTCGCTTTTTTGGTATGGGATAACCTGAAATACAAGCAACATAAACGAGCCGCACAGCTAACCTAAAAGTACACTCTGTGAATAATATGCCGCCCAGCTGTTAGATGTGCGGCATTTTATTTTCAATTATTGACTAAAAATGACAGAAAAACTAAACATCATACCAATCTAGATAACCTGAGTTCTGGATAAGAGCTTTGTAAACCATTGAAATAAAGCTATTACATGAACTATAAGTTCCAGTGACGCAATTTTAGTGGATATCAATCATCAGTGTTGATACCCAGGTTCATTAATCCTTTATCTAGTAATGTTAAAAGATGTTGAGTGTCTTTTATTTTGCTAAAAGCAACATAAATTTCACTAGTATGGTTAATCTTTCCCTTTCTAATCGCTGTTGGTTTCAACTTCATTTGGGTTAAAGTATGCAGAGCAACTTCATCAAACATTAATGCTAAGTCTATTCTTTTCCTTTGCAGCAATTCTATGAGTTGGCTTTGACTAGCTACCCTCATTTCTTGAAAGCGATGCCGGTGCTTTTCATATTCATCTCCATACTCATAACCTAAAATTACCCCTATTGTGCTGCCATTAGGGATGTCTGCGGCTGAATTAACGACCATATTAGATTTTTGATGGTAATAGTATGAAGCGGTGGCCCGCAAAATAGAATGCTGCCCGAAGTTGAATTTCCCCAAGGTATTTTGTTGCTTAGTGACATTAAATGCACCATCAACCTGACCAGTTTCAGCCATTCGAAGCGCCCTCGCGTAAGGCACTACAATAAAATTTACATTAATATCTACCGAATTAAATGCCATTTTCACAATGTCATTTGCGAGGCCACTGCCCTGCTCATTGGAATAAGGTGGCCAACTATCTTCTACTGCTAGCGTCACTGTGTCTTTTGCAAAGCAATCCCTCGCCATCAAGGGAATAATGAAAAAAAATATCATGCGTAATCGCGTCATAATACGAATCCTGATACTAATTGATCTGAGAAAGTCCATTTAATATGAATCTAAAGAATAGCTGGATAATTGGGCCTATACAAATCAATGAAGCAGAGTTTGAGCAGTCTGTCTCTGAATATCAATTAATCTCCACCGAGAGCTAATACGAGAGGAATTTAATTTACTAAACCCAATGGGTTTTAACAAATAGACTTTGCCAAATCTTTTAGTATTTTTTAATTTAGTAATACCTGAGACTGCGGTAATTTTTCACTAATTAATTGCTCAGCGTGCTCTTTAGAAAGCGCTCGGTCAAAGAAATAACCTTGGCCTAAATCACAACCCAGCTGCTGCAATAATTGATACTGCTGTGCGTCTTCAATGCCCTCCGCCAAAACCTGAACATTTAGCACTTCACCTAAGCTAATAATTTGTCTAACAAACTCTCTGTCGACTGTCGTATTACATATATTCTCAATTAGAGTGCGGTCTAGCTTTAGTTTGTCTAACGATAAGTGCAATGAACGAATTAAGCTTAATGACGAGTAACCCGAACCAAAGTCGTCGACTGCTATGGCGATGCCCAGCTGTTTTACCTTAATAACATTTTCAATCAATACTTTAATGTTTTTAACGCTTGTTGTTTCAGTTACTTCAATTTCAATTAACGCCGTAGGGCAATTGGTTTGCTCAATAATTTGCGCAATTCGAGAGATAAAGGTGGTCATCACCATTGTTTTAAACGAAATATTAATCGAAATTGGTGGCGGATTAAGACCTTGCTCAGTCCATGCGACTATTTGCGAACATACTCGGGTAAATACCGATAAATCAAATTCAAAATTTAAGCCGATATCCTCGGCAATACTGACAAATACATCCGGTGTTATGCGCCCTAATTCCCGATGATGCCAACGTGACAGTGCCTCTAGGGCTACTAACTCGCCATTGTTAAGATCATATTGGGGCTGATAATGAATATCGATTTGGTGTTGCTCTATCGCCTCTGGAAGTTCATCAATCACAATCTTATTAAACAATAGGCTGTCCGTGGCCAGCGTTGTAGCGTAAAAGTATTTTGAACTGCTATATTTTCCAGCTCGTTGCATTGCTGTTTCGGTCGCTACTTCCATCGAAAAATAGCTTTTATACACTTCGCCTAATTCACTTACCCCAATACTAAAAGATTTTTGAACTTTAATATTATTGGATAACTCAATAGGTATGGCAGACAAATCACATAATGTTTGACATAACTCGGTGGTATGTTTTCGGAAAGCAGCCGCACTTAATTGTTGATGATTGTCCAGTAAAATTCCAAACTTAGCATTTGAGTAACGCACGACCAAGCCGTTATTTCGCACTATTTTCTGCAATTTTTTTCCCAGAATTGCTAAATAATCATCGCCGGCCTGATAACTGTGACGAAAGTTTAGGGTCGAGAAATTATCTACCCTAAAAATAATCAGCGCTAAATCAAAAGGTGTTGTCTCAGGTTGACTCAACAGATAATTACCCTTAGCACTAATCGCCCAACCATTAGGGAGATTAGTAATAGGATCTATTGATTTGTTGGTTAACACCCTAAAACACAACCGGAATGTGCCAGCGTCACCTTGGCAATGCACCTTAACAGGTAATACAAAATGGTGCTTATTTTTTAAACTTGCAGCGCTGATAACGCCAGAGTTATTTAAACTGGCATTAGCATATAGGGATTCGAGACTCGATAGGTCGTGGTCCTCGATTGATAATATATCTTGTAACTGACTACCGATAATTTCTAACTCGGTATAACCAAATTGCTCTAGGAATAGTTCATTACAAGTTTTTACTAAGCCATTCTCAATCGTAATGATTGGCAGTAATAGATTTTCAGCATTATTCATTGTTGTGCTCACCGGTACCAAAGAAACATTGGGACGGGATCAGCCACAACGCCAGCAACTATACCATAAGCCGCCCTAATATCGGACCGTCGTACTTGTCGATCTGGATATTTTAAAGCCACAATGGCGCTAAAGAGCACAAATTAACGCCTAAAAACGTTATAACTGGAAAAGCCAAACAATCACCCTTGCTTGATGTCATCGCGGTGCTCGTCCAGCCAGTGCATTAATTGCTCTATGTGGGCTTGCATCTGCAATATTTCATCGTCATCTTTATTGCCAAATATGTATGATATGTCTGGTAATAAGGAGCTTAAAACTTCATCGCAAAGCTTAATACCAAGTACTGTAATTTTTAGGTGGCGGCGCCGCTTATCATCGCTATCCGAAATTGACTCCAATAGTTTTTTAGTCAGCAGAACCGAAACAATCTTGGTAATGCCAGGCTGATTCATCTCCATTACTGTCGCCAATTCAGTCACCGTCCAACTTCGCTTCGGGGCATGACTGAAATGATTAAGCACCCCGAACTGAGAAGGATTCAGTGGCATATTTTCAAAAAGCTTTGCCTCTCGAGTCGCCATTAATTGCCGAATTATCCCCAGATGCACCATAAGCTGCACCTCTGTTTGTTGTCTTGTTTTCAACTTAAATATCTCCGCTCAATGAAACTACCCACAAGTCCATTCCAAAGAATTAACTTTACATTCCAAAGAATATACAATGCATTCCTAGGAATGAAAATAATTTTTACCATCAAATTTTTCAACATCAACTTTTATACAACATACTTTTTATTACAGGCTAGGGGAATACAATGGACCGTCGTAATTTCATTCAGATTTTGGGCTTAGGTATTGGATCGGCTGTTTTAAGCAGCGCAGTTATTGGCTGTAGCGATTCAGATCACAACAACGATTTTGGCTGGAGTGGTCCCGACCCCAAAGATCAGGATATTCGGATGCAAGTACTGGCTTATGCTATTTTATGCCCAAATCCGCACAATAAACAACCTTGGATAATTCACTTCACCAGCCCTAGCAGCTTTGAGCTTTACGTCGATCAGGATCGCTTACTGCCAGCTACCGATCCGTTTTACAGACAAATACATATTGGCCAAGGAACTTTTTTAGAAACGCTTGCCATTGCTGCGACCGGGCTTGGTCATAAGGCTAAAATTACGTATTTTCCTCAAGGCATGTACAGCAATACCGAGCTACTTAATAAACCCGTTGCCTCTATCGAACTAATTAAACAACCACAGATCATTGCTGATCCTCTCTTTGCTCATCTGCTAAATCGGCACTCAAATAAGCGCGAATATGATAATCGCAATTTAACGACGATAGAAACTGAGACTTTACACGCATTTCACGGTCACAATAATAACCATCAATTGACCATAGTTAACTCAGCGAAGGCAAAACAACATCTCGAGCAGATACTGACCGACGCGATGAAAATAGAGGTGGGTAACAAAAGTCGTGATCGTGAAACTATTGAAATGTTTCGCTTCAATGAAGCGGAAGTTGAACAACACCGAGACGGATTCGGGTTGTCGCAGTCGGGTGTAAGCGGGTTCAAAAAACTGCTCGTTGAAACATTCATACTTTCACGAGAGAGTGTCGAGAACGACCCAACACAGTTTGGAAATCAGGCTGTTGCAAAGACCTTAGAAGTTGCCGAATCAACCGCAACTTTCGGCTGGATCACAACGTCTGGTAATAGCCGACTCGACCAAGTAAAAGTAGGACGTGACTACTGTCGGATGAATCTAAAAACCACGGCGATGGGGCTAGCACAGCACCCGATGAGTCAAGTCTTACAGGAATACCAAGAAATGCTGCCGCTACAAGCCGCCTTCAAAGAAACGTTCGGGATCAATAAAGAAGATACAGTACAGATGTTATTTCGTTTAGGGCGGGCACAAGCAACTCCGCATGGGCCAAGACGACTGGTTTCTCAACTGATTAGCAGTTAGACGCTACCAGTCTTTACATGTTTTTAAGGGTTTGGCAGCAGTCACAACACAACTCCATATGACTGCTATGCCACTTCAACCTAGCGAGATTTCGGTGGTAAACTTAACGGTGCGAATGGATAACGAGGTATGAAACTTGCGAATATTTAAATCGGTGTGCAGCACCCGCTCAACAAATGCCTCATAAGCCACAATGTCGGCTACACAAATCATCAGGATAAAGTCATAACTGCCAGTAACTTGATAACACTGGGTCACTTCACTGGCCTGTAAAATAGATTGGCGAAAGGTTTGGTAAATATCTTTGCGGTCACGCTCCATCTCAACCGATACCATTAAGGTCATTTTATTGCCAGCCAGCTCGGGGTTAACCAGCGCGACATCAGCATAGATCACTCCGGCGTCTCGCAGGCGCTTAACTCGCTTAAGGCATGCCGGTGGTGATAGACCAACTTCAGCAGCTAGCTCAACATTTGAGACACGATTATTTTTCTGTAACAGCGCTAAGATTCTACGGTCTAATTTGTCTATTTCCATTATTTCTTCAAACCACCATAAATGAACTTAATGTTTCTTAATATAACCAAAAAAGAAATTTTGGTCTCATTTAAAAGTAAAAATAGAAATATAATTTTCAACAATGGCGTTATTATATCACTTCGAATAACCTAACTAGACCTAAATAAAAACTATGACCACAACCGCGATTATTGAGTTTTTTAAGCAGCTTGCCCAAGAAGTTATTGATGTCACCATTACCTTATTTAAGGTGATGATCCCGATTATTATTATTATCAAAGTTATTGAAGAAATGGGTGGCATTGTATTGCTTAGTCAGTGGTTAGAACCGTTGATGTCCACTATTGGACTACCAAGTGAATTGGGCCTAGTTTGGGCCACGACTTTGGCGACTGGTATTTATGCGGGATTAATGGTGTTCGTTAACCTAAATATCGAGCTAACGGTTGCGCAGGTTTCTATTCTTGGCACGCTGATGTTAATCGCCCACTCACTGCCTGTTGAAGCAGCTTTGGCTAAAAGAGCTGGGGTTAGTCTGTGGACTACCTTAGTCATTCGCATTGGCGGCAGTTTACTGTTTGCTTGGTTGCTGCATTTAACCTACCAAAGCACCGGAGCTTTACAGCAAACAGCAAAGGTAGCTTGGCAACCAACACTAAGCACCGACCAAAGTTACTTAGCATGGGCATTGGGTCAGCTCGAAAGTTTTGTGATGATTTTTATCATTATTTCAGTATTAATGTTTACCCTAAAAGTACTTAAACTACTCGGTATTGAGCGCTTAATGGCGGTATTACTTAGCCCATTGCTTAAACTACTAGGCATCAGTAAAGAAGCAACTAACTTAACCATTATCGGAGTAACTTTAGGACTGTCTTTTGGTGGTGGTTTGTTAATTAACGAAGCGAAAAAAGGCCATATTCCAGCACGTGATATTTTCACTGCTTTTATGTTGCTAAATTTACTGCACAGCTTAATTGAGGATACTTTGTTGATTATGCTGATAGGGGCTGATTTCAATACCATTTTTTGGGGCCGGTTAATATTTTCTATCTTGCTGGTCGCGTTAATTGCTGCCGCATTAAGAGTATTAGACACCAAGCTTTGTGAACGTTATTTATATCGCGCGGTTAGATAATATTAACTGATACAGACAAAACTGGCGACAGCAACAGTGCCGCCAGTTTTCGTTAGTGGAGATTAATCATATCGAGATTAAAAGTTATAGCTAATATCTAAGGTTAGTGAACGCCCTAAGCCAGTTACTCGCCCAGCCGGAGAAACGTCTAACCCGCGGAAGTAGTATTGCTCGTCAAATAAGTTATTAACCGCAAAACCTAATTCTAAACTTTGATTGCCTTGCTGATATAACTCGGTAGTTAGCGTAAAGTTAACTACCGTATACGCTGGTAATTCGCCAGCGGTGCCCGCAACATTCTCTTCAACCGTATTGGCTAAATCGGCAAAAGATTTGCTGTAGTGGTAACCGGCCAATCCAAGCTCAACACCATTTAAGTCGTAAGAGGCACTGGCCGAAATCTGATGCTTAGAAGTATTAACCAATTGCTTTCCGACATTAGCACCTTCTAATTGCTCAGTATCAAGGTAGTTATACGCGCCACGCAACGTTAACTGGGGATGTTGCTCAGGGCTGTACATTGCTTCAACTTCAACACCTTGGTTACGGGTCTTGCCAATATTGACAAACATGCTGATGCTTCTATCGTATTGAATTTTATTTTCAAAATCGATGCGATATAAAGCGACACTAAGATTACTGGTGTTTGTTGGTGAGAAACGCACCCCAGCTTCGTAGTTCCATGATAACTCAGATTCAATGGTTTGATTTTTAGGCCATACCTGACTGATTTGCGGGGTTCTTAATGATTTTTGACTGTTGGCATAAACAAACCAATCATCTGATAACTCATAACCCACCGTTAAGCCCGGCAATACTTCAGTGACATGGTTAGTATTGGCATAACCTTGGCCAACGTTAGTAAAATCCATTTTTACGTCTTCATAACGCAAACCCGGCGTTACCGTTAAGGTATCGTTTAAGAATCCCAGTTTGTCACTGATGTAATAAGCCATAGCATTGGTGTCTAAATGCCAATCACGCGGCGATGTCGTAACCTGTGTGACATTATCGGTTTGATTCAACTTGTAACCAATGTCTTCATTAACATAACGAGCGCCAATTAAGATGTCTTGGCTCACTTCACCTGCAATATAAAAACTGGCGCGCGGCTCAACACCAAATACTTTAAATTCACGCGGTGAGGTTCTTAAGTGCGTAGCTTGCTGCGTAGTATCACCCCAATGACTGCCTAGGTTGCCATCGCTATCACTGTTTTTATTATAAAAATCCCAAATGAAGTTACGCTTGCTCTTGTTGGTAAAAGCCAATAGTTCAAATTCACCGTCATCGGCAAAAGCCATCTCACCTAACACATGCTGGTATTTAAGGGCGATTCGGGTAGTGTCTGCTTGAAACTCATCGTTTGGACGTAACGACTGCTGTGAATCTTGCTCGTAGGCGGCAGTATTTAGCGCGCCCGGCAGTTGGGTATCAGCATTGTAATATTGCAGGCTAGCTTCTAATTGATTGGCTTCATCGATGTCCCAAGCGGTCTGCAGCATAATATTTTGAACGTCGGTATTTGAATGATCGCGCTGCGATTCACCGGTTAAGACGTTAATGTCGACTTTAGCCGAAAACGTTTCGGTAATTGCGCCACCCGTGCTTAGGTGGGTATCAAACAAGCTGTTACCATCCCCAAAAAATGTAATGCGTTCGCTAATATTTGACTGATGTTGCTGTGGAATAGGTTTAGACACCAAGTTAATCACGCCGCCGACATTATTTGGACCATACTGCACCGCTGCGCCGCCACGAATAACGTCAATACGGTCGATCATTTGCAAGGTAGCTGGGAATAGTGATTGTCCCGTATGACCATAAGGCGCCAAAGTCAGAGGAATGCCATCTAACAAGAATTGGCTGTAACCACTGCGGCTAGCCTCTAAGCCACGAACCGACACATTGGGTAAAACTCCGGTCCCCGTTTCATCTCCCACTTTAATGCCCGGTACTTGCTGCAACGCGGTATCGATTGAACGTGCGCCGGTTTTTTTGATCACCTCGGCTGAGATAATTGTACGATTACCTTCGTAACGTCGTACTTCTTCAACCGTAGAGTTGCCCATCACACCTGATGTAATCACTAACCTTTCCACTGGCTTAGACTCGGTTACAGACTCATTCGCTAGCGCGCCATGACTGGCTAAACCAGCAAATACTGCTAGCGAAAGCGCTTTAATTTTAAAGTTAGTTTGTGGTGATTTCATCTGATGGCTTTCCCTTAATAAATCCAAGATATTATTTTTTAACAAGCAAGGTATTTTGCTTTGCTTGATTGACGGCGGCTAATTTACTAGATTGGCGCCAATCTGTAAAGCTAAATGATAACGATTTTTATTAAGTGTTTTTTCAGTGTTATTCAAGAGCAGTTCAACAAAAACCAAAGATAGATTCAATGATTATTCGTAATGGACTAAGCAGGTATTTTCAGCAGAGAAGGCTTGAACATACCGAAAAACAGGCTATCTCCTGTTTTTCAGTATTCAGTGATTGGTTGCAAAGTGGTCATATATCAGATTGATTTTAATGACTTATTTAAAGAGCGCAAAATCCATTATTGGTGAGGAGCCATTGTTTAAAATAGTTTGCGAATAAGGAGGTGCTATTACCCGTGGTTCGGCCGCTGATGCTAGGTTTACAAAACCTTTACCCAGAACTCAGGTTAGGTAATTTAGCGGAGGTTATCAGCGATTGAGGTTTTTCTTCCACGCATTTAAATGCTGATAAATTAGATTTTGCAACGCCAGTAAATCTTTGTTCTTTAACGCTTCAACCATCGCGAAATGTTCATCACGCGCCTGCTCTAGCGCGTTATCAATCAGCCAGTCAGAACGGCTAACTCGAATACCCTTCTCTCGTAACTCATTGATTAAATCGCACAAGAAACTATTATGACAAAAACTATAATAACAAGCATGAAACTGATAGTTCGCTTGGATTCGCGCTCGGTGGTCGCCTTGCTCAATCGCCAATGCAAAAACTTGTGCATGTTCGCGCAAGGTGACTAACCCTGCAGGATCTATCGCAGACATCACCTGATTAGCGGCGCCTAACTCAAGTAATAACCGCGTATCAGTAATTTGCTCGCGCTCGCTAACATTATGAACGCGTATTTTATGGCCGCGATATGGAATATGCTCAAGCACATTGCGATTAGTTAATTCAGCCAAAATCTGACGAACCGTAAAACGATTAACGTTTAAGGCCTTTTCCAATTCATTTTGGCGTAAAAACTCAGTCGCCTCATACTCTTGGTTATGAATTTTATCCTGCAATAAGTTCGCTAACTTATTGATCCGCTGTTCAGACATTTCTGTTTCTGTCACTAAATGCTCTTTATTATCGATAACTTACCTGCTTATTTTCCGCATATTAACACACCATAAATTGGCGCCAAAGTTTTTTTAAATTACAACGCGATGCACATAGGTTTGTTCGCCACCGGATCGTTAATAATTTGTGCCTCAAAACTAAAAACCTGCCGCAACAACTCACGGGTAAATATTTGCTCACTGGAGCCCTGCGCCTGTACTTCCCCCGCTTTTAGCACTACCAATTGATCGCAATAGCGACAGGCCTGATTAAGATCATGCAATACCACAATAATGGTTTTGCCTTGTTGATTCATTTTTTGCATCAGCCGCATCAATTCAATTTGATGGGCCAAATCTAGATACGTGGTCGGCTCATCAAGCAAGACATAATCAGTGTCTTGGGCAAGTACCATCGCAATCCAAGCGCGCTGTCGCTGACCACCCGATAATTGATCTAACCGCGACTGAGCCAAATCTGCCAAACCAGTACCTGTTAATGCTTGGTCAACAACCTGATGATCTTGCTGACTTAAGCGGCCCCAGTTCGACAAGTATGGGTTACGCCCAAAGCTAACCAATTGCCGCACTGTAATACCTTCTGGCGTGGTAGGGCTTTGCGCCAACATCGACAATCGTTGCGCTCGCTCTTTATGACCAAGCAAGCCAATGTCTTGGCCAGCCAAGCTGATGCGGCCAGCAGTTGGCTTTAAACTGCCAGCAATACTTTTTAACAGGGTTGATTTCCCACAGCCATTGGGACCAATTAACGCGGTAATAGATCCTTGCTTTATCGTTAGCGATAAGTCGTTTAAAATTGGCTTTTTACCATAACTCACGGTTAAATTTTCAATGGTTAACATGCTACCAACCCTTATATCTTGATAATAAAAAAATAAAATATGGTGCGCCTAACGTCGCCGTTAATACACCAGCGGGCAGTTCCATCGGCGGAGCCAAATTACGCGCCAAGGTATCGGCACTTAATACCAATAAAGCGCCAATTAATGCGGTAACAGGCACCAGCAACTGGTGCCGAAATCCCACCAACAATCGCGCGGCATGTGGCGCCAAAAGACCGACAAACGCAATGGTGCCGCACACCGCAACACTGACACTGGCCAAGGCCACCGCCGTGAACAAAGCGCTAATCTGTAACCGCTCGGTATTAACCCCTAACGCATTGGCACTTTCGTCACCCAATGCGAGCAAGTCTAATGACCAAGCCAAATACAAAGAAAATGGCACCAGTATTAATAACCAAGGCAGTAACGGCCAAATATAATCCCAATTTCGGCCCCACAAACTGCCAGTTAACCACACCATCGCGCTATTAACTTCCACTGGATTAAGCACTAATAAAAAGTCGATGCAACTGGTAAAAAAGGCGCTAATCGCTATGCCAACCAAAGCTAATCGTGCCGGACTTGGTTGGTGCCAACGGTTTAATAGCCAAATAATTGCCGCGGCGCTAAAGCCACCGACTAACGCCGCTAGCGGCAGCCAAACACTACCGATTTGGGGCCATACTAATAGCAGTAAACACGCAGCAAAACCGGCTCCACCACTAATGCCCATTAAGTCTGGCGACGCCAAGGGATTGCGAATAACCGCCTGCGTTAACAAACCCGACACCGCAAGGCCAATACCAACCAGTACCGCTATTAGTAAGCGCGGCAAGCGGTATTGGTTAACAATAAAATCGAGATCACCGCCCTGCCACAAGGTTGCTACTAGATTGTCGATGGATATTTGCTCGGCGCCAAACAACAAACTCACACCACTTAGTAATAGTAACAAAGCCAATAAACTGCTTAACAGAATCGGATAAGGTTTCATGATGCTGGCTCTTTTAACGCTAAGTAAATGAAAATTGGCGTGCCGATTAATGCGGTAATAATGCCAACGGGGGTTTCGGCCTGCGGCACCACAAAACGCGATAACAAATCAGCCACCGACACAATGCAGGCACCAATTAAGCCACTAAGTGGCACCACCAAAAAGTGATTATGATTAAACAGTCGGCGACAAATATGCGGTGCAATCAAGCCAACAAACACAATGGGTCCGGCTAAAGTCACCGATATAGCGGTTAATACTAAAATAGCGCAGCAAACTCGCAAGCGTAAATTCAGCACATTTAAGCCCAAGCTAGCGGCACTTTGATCGCCTAAACTCGCTAAATTAAGACCGCGACAAGTGGTTAGCGCCAGCACCATCGCCACTAAACTTACCGGCCATAATTGCGACCAACTGGCCCAGTCGATTTCACTTAACGAGCCAGACAACCAGTGCAGCAGGCTATAAGCCTTATCGTCAGCAATAATTAATACCGCACGAGTAAACGAGCTAAACAAAGCGTTAATCGCAATACCCGCCAAAATTAATCGCAGTGGATTTAACTGACTGCTCAAGCCGCCGCCAAGCCACAAGACCAAACTGCCGCCGATAAAAGCGCCAATAAAGGTAATTAACTCAATCGGTAAGTCACTAAACAAGCCTAGGCCAATACTGCTTAACGCCATTAAACAGGCGGCGCCAGAATTAATGGCAAATAACGTAGGAGACGCCAGTGGATTACGGGTTAACCCCTGCATTAATGCCCCAGCGATGCCAAGATTAACGCCAATTAGGCAGGCCACTAAACTGCGAGGCAAGCGCAACGACAAAATAACTTGCTGGTTTAGGCTTGCCGGATCAGGTGCGCTTAGCGTTAACCACAAATCATCAAAACTTAAGCCAAACTGCGACTGACTAATTAATGAAAAAACAAAAGCCGCCATTAATAACAGCGCCATCACGGTGCCACTCGCCCAATAGCGGGAATTTATAATCCTCACTGTTGCGGTACTCATTTTTAGATCACTCATTCTTTTAAGAGCTGGGTAATTTCTTCAGCCATTTGTTCGGCGGCCAGCATGCCCGTGGCTAACGACCATAACATTGGTGACACAGTAACTAATTGCTTGGTTTTAGCCACTGATAACATTCGCCACAATGGGCTAGTTTGCCATTTGTCTAACACGGTAACTTCGCTGTATTTTCCGACCAATAACCAATCGGGATTGGTTTTTAACAGCTGCTCAAAACTTGTTTGTAAATAAGATTGCTTGGGACTGCCAGCAATTGGGCTGGCTAATCCCAAGGCCTTTAGCACACTGCCAGCATAAGATTTTGGGCTATGCAGCCACATGCCTTTGTCGGTCAGTATTGCAAATTGCACGCTGGCTTCACTTTTAATTTGGGCTTTAAGTGATTTGATCAAGGCATGATGGCGCTGCAAACGTGCACTCACTTGCTCGGTTTTGTTAAGCGCCCGCGCAATCACCCGCATTACAGCGATATTTTCTTGATAACTAACGCCACGATTTTTAAGCAATAGGGTTGGTGCTATGCGGCTAAGATCTTGATAAATTGATTGATGGCGTCCAGTGTCAGCAATGATTAGGTCTGGTTTTAAACTCGATATTGCTTCAAGACTAGGCTGATAACGCGAGCCAACCGATTGCCAGTCACCAATCTTGGCGCGGACACGTGCGATAACTCGGCTTTTATCACCTTCATCGGCGATGCCAATCGGCGAAACACCAGCCACCGCTAAAGCATCAACAAAAGAATAACCTAATACCACCACGCGTTGCGGTGTGGTGGTTAAGGTGGTTTGCCCCCCGTCATGCTTAATCACAACTTCGGCGGCGACAGCAGCAAAAGCTGCTAAAAAACTCATCGAAATTAACGCTATAAAATAACCAACTCGCTTACACACAATCACTACCATCTGCTCAAAAAAAATCAAATGATAATGCTTATCAGAAGTGCTGTCATTAGCTGTTTGGCTCTATTTTTAGGTTTTACTACCAAAGAATTAATAAAATCGGCTTAATATTGGTTAATTTATTAGCACGATAAGTTATCAATTTAAGAATTTAATACTGCGATAAAACTCAATTGGCGGCTATTTAATATAAAACAGCTGAATATTTTTCTACCGTTCGACAAGTCGATGACATGTGGTTATCCCAATTTTATTAATAAAACTGGGATCTTTTCATCGCAGTTATTTAATGTGTGGAGAACTATTCCAACCTACCAGCTTGTACAGTGGACAAAAGTTAATTAATCCAGTCAATAAAGGCACAAGACCAATCAATCCCCACAACGTTTTAGGTCCTAATACCACTAAACTAAGCAAAGCTATACCAGCGACAATCCTCACGCCTTTATCAATCGATCCAATGTTTTTCATACCTCACCTCAACAGTTTTTTGATTAGTAAGCAGTATGAATATCTCAAACAGCGATGTCGGTGACAAAGTCACACAATGGCTTGTTATTTTCTAATTACTCTTTGTATTGAAAGGCGATAAGTTTGTCCAGACAAATAATGTCAATGGTGCCACGGCTCAATTTGAGCCAGCCCCTGACTTCTAGCTCTTTTAATTTTCGGCTGACAACCTCTCTGGCGGTGCCTAGGTCAGTTGCTATTTGCTGATGAGTCACACTAACTGGCGCAGCCCGCTGATGGGCATCAACCAACCAATGGGCCAGTCTTGCATCAAGTCGCCCAAAACTAATTTCTTCAACTCGCGAAATAACATCGCATAATCGTTGGCTATACGAGGAAAAAATAAAGGTTCTAAATAAGGCGCATTGATTAAGCTGAAGCTTAAACTCGGCGGCCGAAATAACTAAAGCTTCAACCAAGGATTCCGTGACCCCTTCTGCCGGATAACTATTTTCGGCCAACAAACAGGTGGTGGTTAAAGTGCAAGACTCTCCTTCCCCCACTCGATAAAGTAAGATTTCACGGCCATGTTCAGAGCGGGTAAATACTTTAACTACCCCTTTAGTTACCACTAAATAATTATGGCATAGGTCTCCTTGCTGGAATACGGTCGTGCCGCTTGGAATAATTATATTTTTGCCTAACGAACGAATTAATGATGATGCCTGTAGGTTATTGGTCTCGGTCATGCCTATCCACCAGCGTTAGTATTAATATGATTAGCGTTATTATTGAATAATAAACTGCCACATTCAAAATCAATGGCAATAAAAACAATCTGTAATGTTATCTCAAGCCAAGATAACCTAACAAGATAAAATGATTGTACGTTATAATGGGACTTAATATCCCAAAGTAAATAATATTAGCGATGACCTTAACAACCAATTCGAACTCAAACCGCAGTGGTCGCGGCCCTTCTGTGACCCGAGTGATGGAAATCATCGAGGCAGTAGCCTTGGCTGTGCAACCAATGTCTGCCGCCGATCTGTCGTTTCAACTTGAGATCCCCAAAGCTAGCCTACATCGCTTATTGCAACAACTCGAAAGCGATGGTTATTTACAAACCAATATGCGCGGCAAGGTTGTTTCTGGCAAGCGGATGTACCAAGTCGCGCTTGGAGTTATTTATAGCAGCCGCTATCAAATACAACGACAAGCGATTTTAGAGCGGCTGGTACGCGAGCTTGATGAAACCTGTGGCATTGCGATTCCCGATGGCACACAAATGACCTATTACGATCGAGTTGAGTCGAGCTGGCCATTGCAAATCAATTTAAAAACCGGCAGCCATGTGCCCTTATGGTGTACTTCAAGCGGCAAATTATATTTAAGTTCTTTGCCCAAGAATATGCGCAGTCGCATTATTAAAAATCTGTCGTTAGATCAATTTGCTCGGGCCACTATTACCCAAGCTCAGGTTTTAGAAGATTCTTTAAGTTCGATCCGAGCCAATGAGATGGGTATTGATAACGAAGAGTTTATGGACGGTATGGTGGGTTGCTCAGTGCCAATTGTTAATGCTGAGGGACATTTTATTGCCAGCCTGTATACCCACGCGCCAGTTATTCGAAAAAGCCTTGCTCAGCTTATCGCCTTAGAGCCCTTGCTACGCAAAGCCGCCGAGGATATTAGCAACTTGGTAAGTTCGCCCGTAGCAGATAGTGGAGAATAATCTAAATTGAGACACGAAAAAGCAGGACCGAAGTCCTAATGTTGGTCAGTTAAGCGAATTATTATAACTTTAGTGGAATGTATGATGTGCTTTTAGGCTCTATCTCTTAAATGGATATTTATACATGCACACCAGCTACTTTTCTTTGCT
>Ga0209292_1003675_pt1 | contig 16702 bp, 12 predicted proteins | sample GOMGulsemesocosm_2_FD_184634 | JGI IMG/M metagenome (GOLD analysis project Ga0209292, IMG submission 184634) | Methane-oxidizing microbial communities from mesocosms in the Gulf of Mexico - GOM9C Gulf of Mexico (SPAdes) (version 2) | ecosystem: Environmental > Aquatic > Marine > Cold seeps... | reverse complement strand
AGAGGTCAAATTTTAAGGATGCTATTGAAAGTAAATACTCTGTTCTCGATACATTTTTAACATAAAAGCTACCGCTTTTTAATTAAAAACACTCGAACTGACGTCTTAAGCATTGCTATGATTTAATGTAGTATGTTTTCTTTTGAAAGTACTATTCAGAAACTGTTTCATGACAAAAATAAAATTATTAACGTGTATAGTCAGTTCGAGTGTTTGTATAGATTTTCGTTAGAAAAACGATAGAAATCTACTCAATGAAAGGTAATCTTGAAAGTAAAATTACTCACGAAATGATAGCTTTGTTCATCAGTTTAATTTTTAATGTTTATCAAATAAATGTAGCGTTAAGTGTCAATTCTGTTTGAGGTCAGCCATTGATTTTTTTATAAAAAATCATAGATGGCGTTTCCGAGTTGTATTGACATAGTGAAGTGTTTTGGGAATAAACATAAAAATCAAAGTGCGGAACTTGATTTTTTCGTTACTTTGGGCCTGTGTTGAGCTTTTGCCGAAACATCAAGAAAAAAGTGACAAAGGCTAATAAGAATTGAGAGGTCAAATTTTAAGGATGCTATTGAAAGTAAACACTCTGTTCTCGATACATTTTGAATCTAAAAGCTAGCGCTTTTTAATTAAAAACACTCGAACTGACGTCTTAAGCATTGCTATGATTTAATACGTTTTATTTTTTTTAAGGTCGATTTACTAAACTACTCTCTATTCTTTAAAGAAAACGTATTTCTAGAAGGAAATAATACAATACTATTCAAGTCTATTTGAAATTTAATAGGAACAAAAACAGTAGAAGCGACTGGCTTATTATCAATAGAAGCAGGTCTCCATTTATGAGTTGCTTTTAATACTCTACTTAATTCAAGTTCCATATGTCTAGAGTTGTAATAAATTGACCCCGTAGATGCTTCTTGAGCAGTTCCAACCTCTTGAATATAGCCTAGACTATCTATTTGAACAACGAATAAAACAGAAACAATTTGACCATAAAATTCTCGTCTATCAAAAGAAGCCACTTTTGTATGTTCTATTATGAAATTATTTAAATTAGGTAAACCATTCCCATAAACAGGAGGCGAATCATATTCAATGCCATAAATGACACCATTAGCCTCTTTGTAACTGTACTTTTCAGGTTCAACATAAACAGGTGGAGTTTCTTTCTCCATAACATACACGGCTGTGTCACTTACGGTGAAGCGTGTCACTTCTTCTCTAGAGATATTCGCCTTTTTTATAATTTTTCGTTTAGGATTATAGTCATAAAAAATATTGAATTCATTAACATAAGTTACCTTACAGAGTATGACACCTGCATTAACTGTAACTATTGTGTCCGTATAAGTTTGTGCGTAGTTTAGTATAGAAACTAATAGCGTAGCGGTAAACGTTAGTGTAAGTCTTAACATGTTTCAGAATTTGTTTTCATAGGAGTTTCAAATATACACTAAATTCATTGTTTTATGTACTCGAATTTTCATTCACGTACTTATTTAAATAGGGTTGTAATTTCCATATAGTGAAAATAGAAAACCAAATCATAAAGTACACTTCAGTAGATTTAAATGTTTCAAGACTATTTTTCTTTTCGTATCGAGTATAACTATTAGCTGCAAATATCATGAGTATTAAACCGCAAAGCATAGCAGTTATATGAAATGGAAAGAAATCATTAAAAACTAATTTTGTGGGATCACCATAATCCTTTAAAAAATTAGAAATATAAAAAAATGAGTAAATTATAGGGTACAATGTGAGTATTCCAATAAGTATATTTTTAATTCTATTTGGCTTAGTATTTATTTTACCGTCAAGTTGAAAAATAATTGAAAATAACCAAAAGTAAATAGGGATTCCGAATAAATTTAACACGAATATTTTTAAAGGTGTTTGGTTTAAGAACCATTTTGTAATCGTATTCATGCTGTAAGTGTTCTTTTATTATTAATGTCTAGTTTAATTTTTAGTAATTTCTAAAACGGCTTCATCTGACAGTAAATTCTGATGATCAACAATCCAAATATACTTGGCGCCAGCAAAATTTGCACTGTCGTAATATGTTCTTCTTTCAACTGGCGTAATGGTATTGATTACAGAATCAACAGGTTGAAAAACTATTCCAATAGATTTTTTTAATGTCTTATCTTTTTGATTTAAAAGTTCATCAATAAGTTCTCTCATAAACTGTTCTGCAGGTTCAAAATCGGCAATTAATAAACGGTCATTTGAAAATGAGACAGTTGATTTCCTAGAAATAGATTTTCCAGTTTGAATGTGTTTAATTTCTAATTCGTTTTTCTTAAAACGAACATAAAGAATTGGATAGGGAATTAATTTATTCAAAATAGTTTCAAATAAAGACATAGGGTATTTTTTTTGTTGGATATAAAGTTACTTCTTTTTTAGTTTTGACCAAAAATTAGGATTGGTTTAAATTGCATACACGCGATTTGCACGGTAGCGGGGTTTGTTACTTAATGTGAATACTACTTATTAATTTTTATGAATTGTTTTTTTATTTCTTTTTTAATGTCATTGTGATTCGAGTTTATTACAAGCAAATAAATAATCGATATTATTGCAGTAATGATAACACTTATTATTTTAGAGTAAATAAACCATAGTGGTAACAATGTTAAACTACCAATAAAAATAAAAACTAAAATACTCCACATTGGAATTTCATATTTAATCCCGTCTTTTAATTCTTTAATTTTTCCTTTAGCAAGTATTTCGGTTCTGAAACCCTGTTCAATTGGTCTATATAAGTAAATAGAAAATTTATTTCCTGATTTTCTTCCTGCAAAAACATTGTCGAAATTCCCCAAATGCTTTGTGGTGTAACTTAGTTCTGGGTTAATGTGTTGCCCACATGTAATTTCATCTAATTTTTCCCAAAACTGTTTTGTTTCTATTTCTGCAATATGGTATGTTTTTGAACTTAGTTTTATCATAAAAATGTACTATGAATATGTAAAGAATATTTTTCATTTCAAGAAATCGTTAAATATAGTTTGTTGTTCAACCCATGCCGAATCTTCATAAAAACTAATTTCAATAGGGTAGTGTGTTTTGTGCTGTAACACATTATTAAATTGCTTCATAAATTCATCTCTGTCAGCAATATAATAATTAAACTCTTTTAAATGATTTCCTGTTCTATTATAAGCATGTTTACATATTAGGTTTGAGTTGTAAATTGAATCTAATTCACCTTCAAATTCAATCATTTTAGCATTAATAGGTTCTGGAGGCATCCCATTTCGCTCAGAGCCATCATATTTCCATGAAATAACGGTAAACCAAGGTAATTTGCTGGTGATTGTTGTATCAGGCATCACGCTATCAAATTTTACAATAACAGGTAAATCATTTTCGTAATATTCCCCAATAATTCCCGTTAGTTTTTCATTTCCGTCTTTTTTTGTATTTGTACATGAAAAGGGAAGAAAAGATATCAATATGTAAAATAGATTTTTCATTGAGTTAATTCATTTAAAATTTTTGATCTACTTGAGTAATAATTCCCTAATTGTTTTGTTAGATTTTCTTTGCAGTCAAGCCAATAATGGTAACTAAAATGAAAAATGAAATGCGATTTTTCGAATTGACATGGAGAAGTGAATGTGCATTTTTTTGATAATAATACTTCTTCTGTATGCTTTTTAATACGCCTATTGAAAATTATTGAATCTTTTATTTCGTTGCCATAATAAATAGGTCTATTTAAATACTCTAATTGGGAATCTTTATAAAAATACAAGTTGGTTCGTTTATTTTGAAAAGATGTGTCTATTGAATACATTAGCTCATTTAATTCAATTATTACTGGTTCTTCCTTTGGTAAGGTAGAGATGAAATTAATGAATATTAGATTGTCGTTTTCTTTTATATTATCACTCATAGCACCCCAAACGGAGTATTCTAATGGAGAAGTGGATGTTTTTTTAAATGCAAGTTTACATCCGTAACTATTATATAATTGCTTTAAACTAGTAGTGAGACCGCTATCACTAATGTTGTTATTAACTGTTTTGAAGAAGATATCCAACATGTTATAATCATTTTCAAAATTAAATTCAGAATTGATATTTCGTGTTGAATTTCTGCTTACAACGTATGACGTATCAAATTTGGAAGTTTTCATTAAATAAATTGCTCGTCCATCTAGCATCATTTCTCCATTAATATTTAATGTATCATTATTGTATGGAATGTTCTGAATTTCATCAAAGAATTGTTCCATTGTTTCTCTTGGAAAATGAAAAGTTTGTTGAGATAATGTATCGTCTCTATAATTTCCAGTTTTGACAACGAATAATTCTTCAGATAGTTTATCAAATGTAAATGTAATTTCAGGCTCAAATGAGCGTGAAAAAAGAAATCGATATTTCAAGTGTTCTTTTTTTTCTGTAGAATTTACACATGAAAAAGTAATCACAGATAGCAATATGTAAATTAGTTTTTTCAAATTATTCTTTTTCAGAGCAAGCCCTTGTAAATAGTTCTCCTAATTCTGTCATTATGTGGTCAGTGTACGTTTCAAGTTCAATTTCCACATCTACTGAAACATTATTGTTAATCCATGGTTGTGAAAATTGTTTTTCATTTGGAATTTCTAATGTTTGTGAATTTGCTATAGTTTCTTGTGTTTCTTTTATTAGCCCTAATCGAACTAGATTTGAAATTTCAAATTCTGCTAATTCACCATCTGGAATAGTTTCTGCTTTAGTGATGTTTAATCTAATATTAATCGCTTTAGTTTTTAATTTTTTAATTTCAGACTCATACTCTTTAATTTTATCTTTTAGCTTCCAGTTTTCTCTAATAAAAGGTGTCTCATCCTTTTTGTTTTTCTTAATTAGTTCTATTTCATTTTGGACTTCCTTTATTTTTTGTACTATATCTTTTTCAAATCTAGGTAATTTTTCTTTTAAAATACTTAATTCCAATCCCAACCTCTCTACTCTTTTTCTCTTGGATAAATAAACTTGTTCAACAAATAAAAATTCATTTTTTGAAATTTGTCCTAGAATATATGGAAAAACGTGATTTTCAATATTTTGTTCAGAGTCAACCATGTTCGATAATAAAATAGCCCATTTATCTTGTAATATTTCATCTTCTTCCAGTGAAGAAGTTTCAATAAGAGGAACTAATAATTTAAACTGTACTTTTTTTGGATTGATGTTATGAATCTCACAATGTTTTTGAGCTTTGTTCAAAATCTTAACTTGGTTTTTAAATCTCCAAAGTGTTACTTTATCTTTGGCTAATAAGCCTATTTCTTCAATTGCAGGTGTTATAAGTTTTCCTAAGAAGACTTTTGCCGTGTCAATTCCTCTTTCAATAGTTGAAGATTTTATATTTAATTCCTTACTCATTACTTATTAAAATTAGTTCTAAGATTTGTGTTTGATTTTATAAATCAGTTTGAGTGATTCTGTGTTTTTAATACTAAGTTTTCTATTTATGTATATGGTAGTTTGTTGGTGTTTTAACCCCCTATATCCTAGGAGCAGGTTGATTCCAATTAGCTAAATGTTGAACAATACTTGCATAATACTCTAAAACCATTTTTTCAATAAGGAAAATAAACTTCTTATTACTATTAAAGCCAGCATTGAATTTAGACAAAAGAACAATGTTAAACGCTTGTATTTCTTTTCCTTTTGATTCTTCAATTAGCGTTTCAAAACCACTTAATGGTATTCTTATGTGTTCACGCGCATGTTTTATATTGGCTTCAATTAAAATGTCCTTTTCAATTGAACTGAATATCGTTTCGCTTTTCTTTTTGGCAGACTCTAATTGTTTACTTATCCATGTAATTCTAGCTGTCGTTCCTTTGTTTAAAGGTGGCGTTACTTTAACCGACATAGAAACCGTTTTAATTTCAAAATCAACTTTTATTTTAATATCTGAAACGGAATTTTTGATACTCAAATTTCCAATTAATTCTTGTTCTGAAATAATTTTTTTGATGTCCGCTTTTACACTGTCTTTATTTCTTGCAGTTGACTTAACTAAAGTACCCAATTTTCTACTTAATAAAAGCGCCATATCTTTTTCCTCTGCATGCCAACTTTCTACAGCTTCTTCTACGAAAGAATCTGACATTTTAAGGGGAATACGATTCGTTATTTTTTCAACCGTATCTTTCCAACCAGGTTTCATCATATGATAACCAGAAATACCAGATGTAGGGTTGTCAAAATAATGTAAAACCTCTCTCATTATTTCTACTTGATCTTCATCTTTTATATTGGCGTCATTTTTAAATAACAACAATTGACCTTTAGTCATTAAGTACGTCCAAGAAAAATGAAATAAAGAAAAGTTTTTAGGCGCTTTTGCCTTTACTGGTGATTGCGTACAATCAGAAACAAATTCATTAGACACCGTTGCCATTTTGTCAACTCCAAGCTGTTTACATAAACTTATATATCTTTCAACTTGGTCTTTGTCCACACTATTATTTTTGTTTTTCATTTCAAAAACAACAGCTTCTTTAATTATCCCTTTAGACACAATAAAAATAAGCCCATCTATTCTAGATTTTTCATCAATGTCATTAAACACAACTTCAGTAAAATAATGTGCTTTACCACTTCTACTCAATTTTAATTCTTTAAAAATAGAATCTCTATATTCTCTAATTAGCTTTATGGCAGTCATGAAAATGGACGTTAATGCACCTTCATCTCCTGTTTTAAGTAAAGGAATTAATCTTGACTCTTGCGCAATAATTTGCCCTGATTCAATATAAGCAAGAAAGTCTTCATACTTAAGTCCTATCAGTTTTGAGAATTTTTTTTGTATCATGTTTATAGTGTTGTTTCTTCTATTACAATCATATTGGGAGACTAATTGATCTATAATTAAAATTGATCTTTCAAATAAAGTCCATAATATACTTTTAAGACGGATTTTAATGCTCTTTTTTGAGAAGAACTAACCGTACGGTCATCATGATATCGATCACCAGTATAACGAATTTTAGACTTTTTAGATTTTATTATTTTGACAAGAATATTGAATGAAGGACTTGAAAGTGTGCTCCATTCGTAAATCATTCCATCACTATTATCTTTATCCCAATTGTCAAAATTCAGTGAATAAACATCTCCATCAATACTAATTGAAGCCTTTTTTATAAATAACCAATCGTCCGCATAATATTGAGTTTTTAATCCTATTAAAGGTTTTTTTTCGTCCTTATTAAACTTTTTATAAAACATAAAAAAGCCATTCTGATTTATATATTTAGGAGAAGAAGGATCCCTAAAAACTTCACTATTTGAAAATTCATCACCCTTTACTAATAATTTTTTTTCCAATTTAATGTATTGAGATTTATCGATTTTATTCCAATCTTGCTGGTTAGCATATTCAATTAAATCACCATAAATAATACTTCTAAGTTTAGCTTCTAATTTGGGTACAGAATCTAAGTGTTTTTTAGCATAGGTATCGACTTCCTCATAGCCGGAATTAAGGTACGCTTCAATGTTTATAACAGCAGGTAATTTATTGAGCTCTTCATTTGAAGAGTAATATTCATCCATAATAGATTCGAATTGATTAGCAATAGCATCTTTTGAACTTCTTATTTCTTTTTGATATTGGATTTTTATTTCATTTTCAGATGGACCACATGAATACATCATTGTTAAAATTGAAATGTATATTAGTTTATTTTTCATATTTATTATTTTTACTTGGCTTCATACTTAAGTCCTATTAGTTTTGAGATTTTTTTTTGTATCATGGTTTTAAATGTATTACTGTAGCTTTTTATCTAGATAATCCTTTTTAGAATTTTTCTAATTATTTTCTAAACTTGTAATACTTCTTGAAATCAAATGCTTTATTTTTGGGTCTAATACAGTATATACTTTTTCTCCGTTGGATCCTAGTTTAGAATCCTCTTCAACTAATTTATATCTTACCATAGCCTCAAGTTTACCAAGACTCCATTTAGTTTTTTGGTTAAAAGTAGAGTTCATCTCTAAAATAGTTAGGTTCATTTTTCGTGTCCTTAATATTAAGTTAATCATACTTAATACATCTTTATTTTTGGCTGTCTTTGATGGATACATTGATAAATAATCATAACGTTTAGCAAATTTAATAAGACCTTTAGAAACTGAATCACTATCTAAAAAAATTGACTTGTCGTTAGAAGTTTGGTGATCGTAAATGTCGGATAAGCAAGATATTAAATCTCTGGGTGATTTGTTGGATATGTTTAGAACATTTACTTTATCACTTTCATTCTCAAAAAGACTAGAAAATCTTCTTGTATTTGAAGAAAAATGTAATATACGTTTATCGATTAATGGTTCCATGTCACTACTTCTCCAGCTAATATCAATTTCTTTGAATTTATCAAAACGTACTTTTTGTGAAAGGATTGGCTTAACTTCTGACCATAAGCTAAATGCAAATGCAATATCATTCTGCAGTAATAATTCAGTATCAGTTAACATATCTTCTGTAAAACTTGCTATTTTACTTATCTCTTGATTTAAGTCTTGAAACTCGTCTACCTTATCAAATAGTACAACGGATGATTTAAAGTATGTCTTTTTTGATATAAGATTAAGTCTATTTAAAAGCTCTTTAAGATGTCTTTTACTTTTCTTCAGTTGTTTCTCTTGGTCATTAGCAGATGTGTCAACTTTATCAATTACTGAGAGGAATTCTGTATAGTTCGTTGTACCTTCAAAGTTGTTTAAATTTAGAGAGTTAGCAATTAATTTAGATGTAATTAAAATACCAGTTCCGATTATTGAATTTGCTGGTTTAAGACTTTTATTGTAAAAGTTTATAAACCAATTCTTAGTTTTAATTCTTTCGATATTATCATACCTTGAGTCATATTCAGTTTTAGTTAAGGGCTGAAAGAAGAGTTTTATTAACAAGCATAAAGTTTCTTTATCTTCTTTATTTAACTTTTTTAAATATTGTTTATTCTTATCTAAGAAAAATACGTATTTTGTTACAAACTCTCTTAATATTAAATTTAACAATTCTATTTTATTGTCATTCAATGAAATTTCGTCAAATCTGTCAATTATTATAGTTAGCACTTGAGAATCTTCAAGGTCTGTTTTTAATTTATGTATTATAGAAGATTTACCATGTCCTCTTTGTCCTAGTATAAATCGACTTGTTCCAGATTTTAAATCATCTAAAAGTGTTTGATAAAAAGTGGGTTCATAAAATATTTCATTATGAAACTCCATTTCTTCTTCTGCAGAAAACTTTGAAAAAGGGTTTTTTGAAAACCCTAAATTATCATTTAATTTGTTTGTCATTATTTATTCTAGTTTTCAGGTTTACAATTTGTCAACTGTAATTGAATTGTTCAATTTTATTACTGTAACTCCTTCTGTATGCACTTCTGTTTATCACAGAGTCACATTCTTATATCTTGTTTTTAATTTTTTATTAGGCGTATTCTCTGGTATTCAAAATTTTGATGAACAGCTGAACGCCATATTTGTTATATAAATTGTTAGCCACTGATTATTCTATAAATATTGAGAATTTATATTTTTTATTTGGTGAGTGCTCTCTTTTAATTGTGCATTCAACATAATGATGACCTTTATAGGCTGCAGTAGTATCGCAAAAGGTTTTGTTTTTACATTTACCTCCAAAATCGTGTACTTCTTGTCCTGCATCTGAAGCATCTTTCCCAGAGTTAAAAGCTTTCCACTCAATAATATCAAATCCTTTTCTATGGTATGCGTGTCCATTTTCAGTTAAAGTAAATTTTATATGAGTGCCTTTATTAATTGCTTTAGAATTTTGAAAATAGCTCTCTGAGTTTAATCCATTCTCCTCAGAAAGAGTACAATTAATTTTTATATTTGGATTGTCAATTTCGATTCCATTACCTGAATTTATTCGTTTTGTAAAATCAAATGAATAAAGATATTGTTTCCAGTCAAAATTAAATTTTCTATAGTTTTTGACTCCTTGATAAATATAGTAATCAATAGTGTCATTTTCTTTTTTTATGTCCTTACAGAATAATGGTTTAATGTCAAGTATTTCTTGAATGTTTCCACCAACTAGAATACCATTGGGTTGTGATTTTGCTTGTAATTTTGCCGCTAAATCTGTATGTAGACTTGTTGTTGTAAGTTCAGAGCAACCTGAAATACCATAATGAGACCATATTACATCTTCTTTAAAGCCTAAGTCAATTCCAGTCCTTACGGTTAGTGGTTTTACATCATTGTTTGTAAAAATACCAGCTAAATCTGAAGAGATAAAGTGTGTTAAAACTGAAGCAGCATTGAGAGCATTGATAACAGCGTTCTGCTCAGTTTGTCCTTTTCTTACAAATTGAATAAATATCCCATCACCTTGTAATCTATGAACATGTCCACCAAAATGGGAAGATACGTGAATTGCTAAAGTTAATATGGTGTCTTTAATTTTTCTAATCTCTAATAAACTGTATTTTTCAATTAAACGTGTAGAACCTTTGATGTCCATAAATAATGAAACACAGTAATGATTTTCATATTCGTGATGTTCAATACTTTTGAAATCCGGATGTGTGCCAATAGAGTTTTCAGAAAAAGAATATGTATTCTGACCAAATAATGTTTCTAATTGTGTTTTATCAAATTCTATTAGAACCTTGTTTTTAGAATTTATTTCTAAAAGTTCTAAACTCTCATTTATCATACCCTTTTCGAAATATGATGTTATGTTTTTATTATCAGAAAAAGAAGAAAATGTTTTAATTTTATCTTTATTAATTAGGTCTGATAATCCATTTGTGTAATTTTCAAAAAGTTTCATTATGTCAATATTATAAGTGCTATTATTACGATTAAAAACATTTGAATAAAATTAAAAGTAAGAGCAATTCTTATCTTTGAGTGTTTTTTCTTTAATCCAATTGCTAAATAATATATTTGTTCGTTTATATCTGTATTTAATGATTCTTCAACTTGGTTGTCAATTTTGGTTGTAAAATCTTCAATAGTTCGATTTGCTACATCATTAAAAAACCAGAATGATTTTTTATTTGAGTCTAAATATGGTATAATTGCTGAAATTGTAAATAGCATTGATATTATGGAAAATAATATTGTAATTCCAACTGTAATGTCAAATAATAACGATTCACAGCAAGAAACTAACGATTTCATATCTTTAATTCCAATAAGAAATCCACTAATCATTAAAGTATTTAAAGCTAAAATAAATGCTCCCTTATTATTGATACCTGAGAAATATGCGTCATATCTTTCAATTATCTTTATTTTATGTTCCTTTTCCATTTTTTTAATTTGTGTCCAACAACCAAATAAAGAACAATAGCATTCTATACTCGCATTATGTATTTTTATAAAACCCAAATAAAATAAAAATCCTCAATCCATCATTACCAACAGTCACTAGTTATATATAAGGAGGTGAAATCATAGGGTCTCCTCAAATCTACCCTTAAAAATTACAAAACAACCATAAAAGAAACAGACTTTTGTCAGTTTTTAAAAATAGGGGCATTTGCCCCTAAATCATAGGGGTAAACGCCCCTTTTTAAGTAAGTGTTTAATTTTCAAACACCTACCCAACGAATAATTATCAATGCCTAGCATTTAATAAGTTCATGGGGCGGTTTGCCAAAGTTAGACCTGTTCATTTGGGAAAATTAAAATTAATTAGCTACTTTTAGGCAGTACCCTAATTAACCCCATATTAATACCTTACATTATGAAACGACTCGTGATACTGCTTACACTTTTACTAACGGTAATTGGCTGTAGTGACCACCTTAACTCATCCGGACAATTGATTGTTGATCCAGGGTTTAGTAATTACGTCAACGCCTTTACGTCTGGTGTGATGTCAAACAGTGACAACATTAAAGTGGTATTATTACAACCGTATGCCAATGCTAAAGCAGGAGAGCCATTAACAGAAACTGTGTTTTCGTTTAGTCCAACTATTGAAGGGCAAGCGTATTGGTTAGACCAACAAACCATTGAATTTAGACCGAATGGAAAATTAAGTTCAGGTCAGTTTTATGAAGCGAGTTTTCATTTAGAAAAATTAATGGCGGTAGAAGAGCCATTTGAAAATATGGTATTTAGCTTTATGGTGATGCATCAAAGTTTAACAGTCAATTTTCAGGGGATTAAACCAACCGATTTAGATGATTTTTCTAAACAAGAAATTTTTGGAACCGTAAGAACAACAGATGTGGTAGTACCTGCCAATTTAGAAGCCTGTTTTACTGCAGAGCAAGATGGTAAGCATTTGAATATAGTGTGGACACATAAAACGGGATCTAAAACACATGGGTATACCATTACAAATGTAAAAAGAGGAAACAACGAAAAATTTATTGAATTAGCTTGGAATGGGGAAGCGATTGGGGTAGATGTAGCAGATGAACAAGACATTAGAATGCCACCCTTAGGTGAGTTTTCGGTAATTAAAGCCACAACAGTGCGTGAGCCAGGTTTGCATTTCTCTATTCAATTTTCAGATCCCGTAGACACCCGTCAAGATTTGAATGGATTGATTTACTTAGTATCAGGACACGAGATGCGTTTGTCAATTTCTCAAAATGAAGTGAAAGCCTATCCAGTAGGTAAACTAGACAGTGAAGAAACTATTATTGTCAACCAAAATGTAATCAACTCTAAAGGGAATGTATTAATCAAAGGGTATGAGCAAGACGTTCAATTTAACTTAGAAAAACCAGCTTTAGAATTAATTGGAGACGGTGTGATTATGCCCTCAAATGGAGAATTAGATTTTCCGTTTAAAGCCATTAATTTAAAAGCGGTCAACATTCGTGTCATTCAGATTTACGAAAACAACATCAGTCAATTTTTTCAAGACAACCAACATAACGGAACGTCTAACATTACAAGAGTGGGGCGTATGGTCTATGACGGAACGGTGGACTTAGTGTCTGACGAACCAATTGACTACGGCATTTGGAATAACTTTAAAGTAGACTTGAATCGTTTAATTGAAACACAACCCGGTGCCATTTACCGTGTTATGATGTCGTTTGAGCGTTACCAATCGTTATACCCTTGTGGCGACAGTACAGGTGTAGCGCGTCCAATGAAACGAACGGAATTAAATTTTGATTCTAATGAATACTATTTCAATTCTAACAACTGGTTTGAAGGTTATTCTGATTATGAAAATAGAGAAAATCCCTGCTCAGATTCGTATTACAAATACTATGAACGCCAAGTGAGTAAAAATGTATTGGCGAGTAACTTTGGTATTATCGCTAAAGAAGGCGCTGACCATGAATTTGATGTAGTGGTGACAGATTTAAGATCAACCGACCCTATTAGTGGTGTAACGATTGAAGCCTATAACTATCAAAATCAATTAGTAGCATCAGGCGCAACAGATGGAGACGGATTTGTACGTTTTAAAACACAACACAAGCCGTATTTGTTAATGGCTAAAAAAGGCGATCAACGTGGGTATTTAAGAGTAGACAACAGTTCGGCTTTATCGTTAAGTTTATATGAAGTAGGCGGGTCAGAAATTAAGCAAGGCATTAAGGGCTATATTTATGGAGAACGTGGCGTTTGGCGTCCTGGCGATTCTTTATTTATGTCATTTGTGTTAGAAGACAAATTACAAACCATTCCAGAAACGCATCCTATCATCATGGAGTTATATAATCCAATGGGGAAATTACACGACAAAAAAGTGTCTACCACAGGTGTAAAAGGTATGTATGCGTTTAAATTTAAAACGAATGAAAAATCACCAACAGGAACATGGCGTGTCAAAGCAATAGTTGGTAATTCTGTATTTGAAAAATCGGTTAAAATAGAAACCATTAAACCCAACCGTATTAAGTTAGATTTTGATTTCCCAGATGTCATTTCAAGTCATCAATCTATTTCTGCCACCTTGTCCGCACAATGGTTATATGGTTCGCCCGCTGCAGGGTTAAAAGCCAGAGTAGAAATGGACGTCACTAATATGAAAACAGCCTTTAAAGGTTATGAGAATTATCAGTTTGATGACCGTTCTAATCAATTTGACATGGAAGAACCCGTAATTGTGGAAGGTAAAACATCAGCCACAGGAGAAGTTAAGCTGAACTTTAAGTGGCGTAAACCTAATAAAACACCGGGTATGTTAAAGGTGAAGTTTAAAACCAAAATCTTTGAAAAAGGCGGTGATTTTAGTCAAGACTATTTATCAAAAAAATATTCACCATATAGCAGTTACGTAGGAATTAAATTACCAGGCGGAAGTAATTGGAGAAAAGCATTAAATACAGAAGAATCTCACGGGGTGTCCTTAGTCGCTGTAAACGAAAACGGAAAACCTGTCACCAGAAATGTAAAAGTAGAACTTTATAAAGTGTCTTACAATTGGTGGTGGGAAGGAGACGGCGCAGATGACTTAACGCGCTACATTAACCGTAGATCAAATGATTTAATTAAGTCAGACAACTTCACGATTTCAAACGGAAAAAGCATTTATGATTTAAACTTCCCAGACAGAGGGTGGGGTAAATACATGATTAGAGTGATTGATCAAGAATCTGGTCACAGTACATTAGAAGAATTTTATGCCGACTATTCAGGTTGGTATAGCGACATGGATGGAAATACAGAAGCGGCCTCTATGTTAAATTTAGAATTAGACAAGGCGGAGTATTCCGTTGGCGAAACGGCTCAAGTGACTGTACCGTCTGGTGGAGTTGGAAAACTATATGTGACCATTGAAAAAGGAGATCATGTGATTAAACAATTCTGGGTAGACGCTACTGAGGGAAGTACTAAGTTTGAGGTGGACTTGGATAAAGACATGGCACCAAATGTATATGTGAATGTAGTATTTATTCAACCCCATGCACAAGACAAAAATTCATTACCAATTAGAATGTATGGTGTCACGCCATTATTTGTGAGCGATCCTGAAACGCATTTAAAACCAGTCATCACAGCACCAAAAACGGTTCAGCCAGAAACTAAGTTTACCGTAAAAGTAAAAGAACAAAACGGTAAAAAAATGGCGTATACTTTGGCTGTGGTAGATGAAGGCTTATTGTCATTAACGCGATTTAAAACACCAAATCCATGGTCTACATTCTATGCAAAAGAAGCCTTAGGCGTGCGCAGTTGGGACATGTATAAGTATGTAATGAGTGCACAAACTGGAAAAATGACCGCTTTATTAGCAGTCGGTGGTGATGAAGGCTTAGTGTATAAAGCAGATGCTACGGCTAACCGATTTAAATCAGTCGTTCAATATTTAGGACCGTTTTATTTAGATGCTGGAGACGAAGCCAAACATACCATTAAAATTCCAAATTACATTGGTGCGGTAAGAGTAATGGTAGTTGCTGCGCATGAAGGCGCTTATGGTTCTACCGAGCAAGAAATTCAAGTCAAAAAACCATTAATGGTGCAAACCACTTTACCACGTGTGTTAGGGCCTTCAGAGAAAATAACCATTCCTGTGAATGTGATTTCAATGAGTTCAAAAATCAAAACCGTAAAAGTTAAAGTCACTACTAATGATTTATTAGTTGCAAATGGTTCTACCGTGAAAACGGTAACGTTCAGTAAAAAAGGAGATAAAACGATTTACTTTGATTATAATGTTGCCCGTAAATTAGGGGTGGCTAAATTCAAGGTAGAAATCAGCTCAGGAAAAGAAAAAGCGTATGAAGAAATTGAAATTTTAGTACGTCCTTCAAACCCAGTAATTGAAGAATCTCAATTCTCTATGGTAGACGGAGGAGCATCTTGGAACTACAATTATAAGTCGTTTGGAATTACAGGAACGAATACAGCTAAATTGCAAATTTCTCAAATTCCAGATTTAAACCTAGAAAAGCAATTGGGGTATTTAATTCGTTACCCACATGGCTGTATTGAACAAACTACTTCAGCTGTTTTCCCTCAACTGTACTTAAGTTCATTTGTGAATTTAACTAAAACTGAACAAGAGAAAATTGATGCGAATATTTTAGCCGCTTTACATAAATACAGAAGCTTTCAAAATTCTAAAGGTGGCTTCTCGTATTGGCCAAATGGAAATTCTCATGCCAGTGAATGGGGTACAAATTATGCTGGTCACTTTATGGTAGAAGCTAAAACAAAGGGCTATGAAATTCCTGAAGGTTTATTAAAAGCCTGGTTGAAATTTCAAAAACGTACCGCTACCCAATGGAATAGAAACAATTACTTTGCATGGGGTAGGTATAATGGCGATTTAGCACAAGCCTACAGATTATATACCTTAGCCTTAGCCGGTAAACCAGAAGTGGGCGCCATGAACCGTTTAAAAAAGGATGCGAAATTAAGTAATCCTGCAGCTTGGCGTTTAGCAGCTGCTTATGCGATTATTGGTCGTGAAAAAGCCGCTAAAGAATTAGCACAACGTGATTATATTGTGGCGTCTTACCGTGACATGGGCTATTCGTATGGCTCAAGTTTAAGAGATCAAGCCATGGTGTTAGAAACTATGATTTATTTAAAAGACAACGTCAGAGCAGGTGAATTAGTGTTAGACATTGCGTCTGAATTAAACACAGGCTGGCACAGTACACAAACCAGAGCGTATGCCTTATTGGCAATCGGTAAAAGTATAGGGTCTGGTAGTGGGTCGACTGACTTAAATTGTGAAGTGACTATAAATGGAAACACAC